>Ga0156329_1018_pt1 | contig 16569 bp, 11 predicted proteins | sample RifCSPlowO2_12_FD_107977 | JGI IMG/M metagenome (GOLD analysis project Ga0156329, IMG submission 107977) | Acidobacteria bacterium RIFCSPLOWO2_12_FULL_60_22 | reverse complement strand
GAGCAAAGATTTCTGGGTGCTCGGCACGGTCCTGGGACTTGTTTTCTTCGTAGTCTATGTCGCTATCGCAGTCCCCTGGATGGTGTTCCTGGACATCTGATTCTGGCAGGAAAATTTGCGACTCACCACGATTCGGATGGTCCAGGGGCCCTTCCAACTCCTCCATTGCGAATTCCAGAAAATTTAGCGCCCTGCTTAGGTAAGAGCTGATGAACAACGCGCGAACTTCCTGGTTTGCCCTCTTCGCTCCTGGCATCCTGGTAGCCGCCACGGGAGTTGGGGCGGGTGATCTGATGACGGCCAGTATGGCCGGCTCCAAGGCCGGATTGGCGATCCTTTGGGCCGCCGCCGCCGGATGCGTATTGAAATGGACATTGAACGAAGGGATTGCGCGCTGGCAGATGGCGACCGAGACGACTCTGCTCGAGGGCTGGGTGACGCGCCTCGGGCGGTGGATTCAGTGGGTCTTCCTGGCTTACTTCCTGCTGTGGACGTTTTTCGTTGGCGGGGCGTTGATCAACGCATGCGGCGTGGCGGGCTCCAACCTGCTGCCCCTGGGGGACCTGAATACTTCCCGGATCATCTGGGGTACGGCACACGCGGTGGCGGGGCTGGGACTGGTTTGGGCAGGCGGATTCCGGGTATTTGAGAAGATCATGGCCACGTTCATCGCGCTCAAATTTTTGGCGGTGATCGTGACGGCTCTGCTACTGGTGCAGGACTGGGGCGCCGTGCTCCAGGGCCTGCTCGTTCCCCGCATCCCTCCGGGCGGACTCCCCTGGACGCTGGGAGTTCTGGGAGGAGTCGGCGGAACCGTTACCCTTCTCTCTTACGGCTACTGGATTCGGGAAAAGCAACGGTCGGGTGTGGAGGGCGTGCGCATCTGCCGCGTGGACCTGGGCGTAGCCTATGCGCTCACCGCGATGTTTGGATTGGCGATGATCATCATCGGCAGCCGGATTCAAATCGAGAGCCAGGGAGCGCGCATGGCGTCGCAGCTTGCCGATCAACTGGCGCTGGTGTTGGGACCGGCGGGCAAGTGGACGTTCCTCATCGGTTTTTGGGGGGCGGTCTTCTCCAGCCTGCTCGGAGTCTGGCAGAGCGCGCCGTATTTGTTCGCCGACTTTCTCGCGCTGCGCCGCGGCCTGTCGCCGGAGCAATACAAAAACCTCGACCTGTCCCGCACGCCGGCGTATCGCATCTACCTGGTCGCCATCTCCGTAGTTCCTCTGGTGCTGCTGTGGCTGGCGGTGGAGCGTATTCAGCTCGCGTATGCCGTCATGGGCGCCATGTTCATGCCGCTGCTCGCACTCACCTTGCTGATCATGAACAACCGCGAACGCTGGGTCGGCGGCCGCTTCCTTAGCGGCTGGTTCACGAACGCCGTGCTGGTGATCACTCTGCTTTTGTTCGCGTATATGGGTGTTCTGCAACTGATCGGCCAAATGCCCTCCACCGGAGGATAGGCGAAGAGACCGGATTCGTCGGAAGAGGCGGTTGTCGAGGCTTTCCCTTCGGTATGTCCGCTGTGCGGCGGGGGGTGGAGAAAGAGCGCACAGGGCGAGGTTCCTATCACGCCCTACCAGGTCCGATCTACGCCAACCACCTCGATCCGGCCGCTCTTCTTGCGAAGGTAGGCAGTGACCGCTTTTTTCGGGTCGCCACCGTGAATCTCGGCAGCAAAATATTCACCCTCCCCGGATTCGATCAGCGGCCTCGGCAGGGCCAGGGTGGTCTCGCCGGCAAGCGGGGTCTTTTGCTCCGTATCGTTGTTGAAGCGCGCCCACTGGACCGTGTAGTCCCGCGAGGGAATCAGGTTGTGCTTCACGGCCAGGTCCTCGAACGCCAATCGTTCCTCTCGAACGGCAAAGCGGTCCAGGGGCAGGAGCCTAGAGAAGTACGCTTTGCCGATCTTGTCGCGGCGCGCAATCAAGCAATCGGCGATCCACTTCTCTGCGGCCGGATCGCTGTACTGGCCCGTCTTCACCACGGCGCGAATCTGCTCGTCGGTGAACGCCATGACCTGTTTGGCCGCCCAGAAGGTATCATCCGAGAGCCGGTTTTCAAAGGCCGGTATGGGGTAGTTCGCTTTCCATTCCTCCGGCTCGAAGAGGTTCGATTCGAAGTTCCCCACGGCGGGGAGTTTCGGATGGCGGGCGTTGGCCCAACGCGGCACGTACAAACCGAGAGAGAAAAACTGGGCGGAGGCCGGCCCCCACGCAAACAGATATTCGTTTCCGGCCCGCGGGCTCTTCGCCGTGAAGCTGTCGCTGCCGAGCGTCGCGCCAAAATCAATCAAGTGGTGCTTCACAGCGCGGACGCCGTCTTCTTCCGCCAGCGTGTCGAGCGAGTTGAGCGACTTGGCGTCGTTATGGCCCAGCCACGCACAGAAAACGAACAGACCGCGCAGGTCCCGCCGGTGCTCGTGAGGAACCACGTCGTTGGGATCATCGCTGCGGGTCCCGTGATAGCGGAAAGGGCCCAGAATCTTTCCGCTCAGATACAGGCTGGCCACCGCCCGGTATCCCTTGCCCGGATCGCGCGGCACGCGCAGGAGGATTTCCTCAATGTCCCGGTTCGTCATTTTGCGGTGCTTACCATCCGCGTCGGTAATGCTTGCGTTGGGCGCCACGACCAGTTGGGATCGCTGGAAATATAGGATGTAATTCTCCGGCACATAGTAGCCGAGAGCGTAGAAGAACTTCGAGGAAATGACATCCGCGGCAGAGGCCATTTCTGGATTCGTCAGGGGATCGAACTTCACAATGTAACGGTGTCCTCGCGCATCCTCGATCGTGAACCCTGGCGTCACCCCTTCTGTCTTCGCCGAAACGACCTTCAGGAGACCCTCCGAAGAGGGCGGATTTTCGGCGCCGGGTCCCCGGAAGAGTTCCTCGATGCTCATTGGCTTCGCGTAATGCCGGTTCGTATACCAGCTACTGTCCGGAGCTTCCCCTAGGGTGTTTACCTCTTGCGCGGGAATCCATTTGTTCCGGGGGTGCCGTTCACCGGGTTGGAAGAGAGTGTGTTGGAAAAAGTCGAAGTATTCGCTCAGCTTGCGGTTCGAAATTTTCTCGACCGGCATCGGCGGGGGTACCTTTCGGATGGGGTCGTCATCATAGAACTTCTTCGCGCCCAGAACGGCAGGCAACAGAAAAAACAGAAGCACGCAGATGCCAATCCGAAAACTTCCAGTAGATCGTGCGGTCATAGTCCGACTCCTCAAAAGATGGATTGCGTGCCCGCAAACCCCGTCGGTCCTCCGCCGAAGATGGGGTTGAACTTCACCCAAACCTGAAAACCCTCGTGACTGAAGCCCACATCGAGCCGCAAAAAGACGTCGTTGCGCACGTTGAATCGCAGGCCGAACCCTGCGGAGCCTTCTAAGTTCCTAAAATTCCACTGCGCTTGGCGAGCAAAGACTTTGCCGGCATCCCCAAACAGTGCCATATCCAAGCCGCTGAAAACTTCCCAGCGGTATTCGGCATTGACCACAATCAGGTTGTCATCGTAGAACCGGAACGGGCGAAAACCACGCAGATCATCTGATCCCCCCAGAACGGGCTGGAGATAGAAGGGCATTTGCTGGTTGCCCTTCTCGAAAGTCAGGACGGACTTGGCGCGCAGCGCAATCACCCGACGCTTGTTAAAAAACGGGATGTATTGCTGCACTTCCAGGTCCAGAAGGCCAAAGTCGTGGATGTTGAGGGTCCGGTCCTGGTAATTGCTGTATTGCACGATATAATTCCCGCCGCTACGAGGCCCTCCCGGATTGTCCCGATAATCGAATTGCGCGAAGGCTCGCGGGCGCAGAAAGTCAGTTTGCCGATCGATCCCCGGCGCCTCGGCTGCGGTGAAGATCTTCTCCGCCGAGATAAACCGGGAGTCCGTTCCGGGTCCCACGTTGACCCGCAAATACCCCAGGGAAACTCCCAAGTGCAAGTGCCGAAAGGGCCTGAGGCCGACCGTTCCGACAAACTCCGTATCCTCGTAGCGGAAGTCGCTGCGGGACCCTTTGCCGGAGTCCGGTCCCGGTCCATAGTAGTTGATCCCCGGAAAGTTGCGATGAACGGAGTAGAGATCCAGAAAAGCCCGATTGCGCGCGAAGCGGGGTGCGCTGAATTGGAAGTCATATTTCTGGTAGCCCTTGAGGGACCCCTGCGCCGCGCTCCGCAGGACCAGCCGGCCGCCCGCGAGATCGCGGCGCAAGTATTCTGGACCCAGGGCGAACCCCGACCCGCTCACCAACCCCCCCAGCTTCACGCGGAATCCCGCAACCCCTGACGTAAGTCGCTCCACGATCTTATTGTCTTTGATATGTAGAAGATTCCGCTCGGTCTTCGAGGGTATGTCCGGATGGAGATTTTGGGCTTTCCGGGCGCGGGCCGCTTCGATTTCCTCGGCGCGGGAATTCACCTGCGCCGGCAGCAACGGACGGAAAAGAAAAATCAGACACAGGCAAACTGTAATTCTTAAATGCAACACAGCCACTTCGCCTTCGTAAGCGACACTCGGCTTTAACCCCGATCGCAGCGTCCGCCGCAGCCAAAGGACGCTGCCTAAACGAACGCCTGCAATAACCTTTTCTGGATTTCCTTTAGACCATTGTGAGCTTCGTCCAGTGCCGAGATCTTTTCTCGAAGCTCCTTCATCAGAAATCGCTTCTCCAAGCCGCCCCGGATGATGAGGAGCAGTTCGCTATTGTCCCACGGTTTCTGAATATACTGAAACAGATTCGCCTGGTTAATGGCCCTGATGGCGCTTTCCTTATCGGCGTAGCCGGTGAGCAGTATCCGCGTAACCTCCGGTTGCAGGTTTTTCACTTGGGCTAGGAATTCAATGCCGTCCATGCTGGGCATTTGGTAGTCTGCGATAATCAGGTCCACACTGTTCTGCCGCAGTTGGTCCAAGGCTTGCACGGGATCGGTGTAGCGATCCACCCGGTAGTTCGTCTCCAGTTTCAGCAGAGAGTGAATGCTCGTCAGAACCATCTCCTCGTCGTCCACGATCATGAGATGTGCTTGATTCTCAAAGTCTGGAATACCCAATTCGGGCATCCTGCCCTCCTTGTCTGCAAATCGCGCCTTTGGCAACACGGCAATATTTTACCGTGCCGGAAGGGTAATGGTGAAAACGCTACCCTGCCCTCCTGTGCTTTCGACCTGGATGGTTCCTCCATGTGCCTTTACGATGTTCCACGTAATAGCGAGACCTAAACCGGTTCCCACTCCCACTCCTTTGGTGGTGAAACCGGGTTCAAAGATCTTGTCGAGGTGTTCGGCGGGGATGCCCTTACCCGTGTCCGAAATCCGAATGACCACATTCCCGTTCTGCTGGCGGGTGCTAATTTGGATCACTCCGGGGCCTTCGATGGCCTGCCCGGCGTTGATCAGCAGATTCAGGAACACCTGATTGATCTGATTCGGGAAACCCTCGATGGGAGGCACGTCTCCGTAATCCTTCTCGATGCGAATTCGATTCTTGAACTCGCAGTTCACCAGTTGGAGCGTGCTGTCGAGGCCCTCCTGGACGTGAAACGTCTTGCGCTCCTCTTCGTCCACACGCGCAACATTCTTCAAGTTCTTTACGATTTCGATGATCCGCCGACAGGCGTTCCGGTCCACCTCCATAATGTTTGATAACACCTGCTGGACTTGCTGCATTTTGACCGTCGGAGGGCCCGGCGTCAAATCGGCGACAAGCTCCTGAAGGGCCGCCAGCGAGCGCGCCAGCAGGTCTTGGTTGCTGTGAATCACACCGATGGGGGTATTGATCTCGTGCGCCACGCCAGCCACCAGGCGGCCGAGCGAGGCCATTTTCTCCGCTTGAATCAATTGTAACTGCGAGCTGCTAAGGTCCGCAAGGCTCCCTTCGAATTGCCGGGCATATTCCCGGATTTGTTGTTGGCTGGCAACCAATTCCACATTCAGAGCTTCCGAAGCCAGCCGCTTACTCTGGTATTCCTCGAATAGACTCTTATATTCCAGGGCGTGGCGGGCGCGAGCAATGAATTCCTCCCGATCAATCGGCTTGGTAATGTAATCTTGTGCCCCGAACCGGAGCGCTCGAACTGCCTCTTGTCGCGTAGCTCCCGTCGCGAGCAGGAGGACCCGGGGAGGATCTTGTCGCTTCTGAACTTGCTGGAGGAAAGAGACAGCATCCAGCCCCGGCACATCGATATCCACGACCACGAGCGAATGAGCAGACTGCTCTAAACACGCCAGGGCGGCGGGGAGGTCTGCGGCTTCCTCCACCTCATAGCCTTGTTCTTCCAAGGCCTGCCGGAGCAGAAGACGGTCCTCGGGGTGAGGTTCGACGAGCAGAACGCGGACACTCATTTTTCGATCAACTTTCGAATGCGGCGGACCAGGGCATGGAAAATATTCTGCATGACCTCGCTGTGGTCCGCCAGCAGATCGTAAAAATCTTCTCGCGGAATCTCCAGGAGCCGCGCGTCCTCTGTAACGGTGGCGGTCAGCAGCATTGGCTCATCGTCGAGCAAGGCCCATGTGCCGATGGCCTCTCGTTCGCCGGCCACGAGAATCCGCTCGCCGTTCGATTCCAAGGCGACCTTCCCTTCCACAATGACGTAGAGGGAATCCGACCGCTCTTTCTCCCGAAAGATCACCTTCCCCCGCGGCATCTCCGTTTCCCGTGTAATCAATGCAATGCGAGACAATTGCTCGGGGGACAACTGCGAAAGCAACTCCACGTTTTGGAGAAAGAGCACCTTTTCGATCAGTGCCATTTTGCCCATAGCCGTCAGTATACTGCGCGCTCCAACCGAAGCCCATGCCCCACGCGCGCCGCGACCCGATTTCCCGGCGCTAGACGGCCGGCGGAGCAATCCGGGCTAACGCGAGCCTTGCCGTTTCTGCTACCCAGGGGTCCGGGTCCGTTGCCGCGCTGCGGATTTCGGGTTCGAGCGCTCGGAGCCGAAGCTCGGCGGCGCGGTAAAGAGCAACGATCTGGAGCCACCGGTCATCGCTCCGAGTCAATTCCCTCAAGCATTGTTCGGTGTCCAAAGCTTGCAGGCCAAACAGTTCCTTGCCGAGCGCCTGCAAACGCTCGGGGGAACTCTCTTCCAAGAGCGGCAACAGGATGCGCTTGTGGGACCGCTCCAACAGGTTGTCCAGGAATTCCAAGGCCCCGGCACGCCGCTGCGACTGCGTACTTCGGGTCCCCTGATAAGCATCGTAAACTTCTTTCGGTGAATAGCGCAAAGCGGAAAGGCGGAAGAGGCGCGCCATGGTTTGGTCCAGGCGTTCTTTTAACGTCGCCATCAGGAGTTCGCGGCCAGGCCCCCCGTTCGCTCTGTCGCCCTGAACGCACAAGAGCAACTGGTGATAGAGCTTCGCCTCTTGCAAAATTTCACCGTCAATCACCTCAGGTGAAATTCGAATCTCCGGATGATCGCGTCGAATCCGGTTGAGGGCTTTCAGGATTTGGAAGCGGGCGCCGCGTTTGCTGTTGGGGAGATGGGCAATCAGAGCGTCGGCGGCTTCTGGGGTGGCGAATTGTCCCAACAGCCTGGGGATCTGCCGCCGAACCTCTTCCGGCTCCCTGGAATCACCCAGGTAGTCCCCGAGTGTGCCCACAATCCGGGGACCGTAGCGGGCCAGCGCATCGCGGGCCTGGGCGCGGACCCTGCGATGCGGCAGTTTGCTGACGAGCAAGGGAACCAACTCCCGGCTTTGTATTTTCCCCGCCGATTCCAGGGCCGCTCCGGCAACCGCAGGATCGGAATCTCCCAGCAAGCCCCGCAGAAGCTCTGCCACAGGGACCTGGGAAGAATCCGCCAGGGGCAAAGCGCGCGCCAGCAAGACGCGGGCGTTCCCGTCTCCCGCAGGATGCCGAGTCCTCAGTTCCTCCAGCCACTCCGGGGAAATGGTCCGGACCGGCCGCGAGTACGAATACTCCTCCGCCGCCTCAATCGCCGCGAGGCGCACGTCCCAATCGGAGTGGTTCAACATCTGTTCAAGCCGGAGATTGGGATTGGGGTCCGCTTGGCAAAGGTAGTGTACGGCCTGTACACGAACGCTCGGGTCGGCGGACGGGAGCAGCTCCTCCACTTCTCCGAGAGCGGCGCGGTCCCCTCTGCCGGCCAAAAGGCGCAGGGTCGCCGCCCGGACCTCGGAGGAAGGGTGCCGCAAGAGACCGGGAAGGCGATCCGTCAGGGACACCTGCGGGATCTGTTCCAGCAGTCCGAGCGCGTACGCGACTTGCCGTTGGTTGGGAGAATCCAGAGATTGCAGGAGTGCGCCGAGCGTAGCTGCGTCCGATACATTGACCGTCAGATTCTCAAAATGGACTTCGCGCTTCTCGATCGACCGTCTCAGCGTTTGCATGTAGGTACGCAGCACCAGGACGGCCAGCCCCGCCCAAGCCGCCGCCAACACGATTGTCAACATCGTGATTTCCCGAAGGCTGAAGGCCAGCACCGACGTGCACAACAGCAGCAGCCCGCCGGCGGTGGCTCGCGAGACGCGGTCCACAGCCGTTTCCAGGAAGGTCTTCGTTCGGTTCTTCAACTCGCGGGGCACAGGTGAGTAAAGCAGCTCCATGCCCGTGCGTGTGAAGGTATACCGTGTGGCAGCTTCAATGGCGCGCGTGAACCCCGCCGTGAGCATGGAAGGAAAGGCCAGGAAGCCCGCGCATCCAGCCGCCACACTGACCGGAGCGAACGCCAGTGCCCCGCCGACCCCCAGATGCCTCAGAACCGGCCCCGAAAGAAAGAGTTGCAGGACAAAGCTGAGCAGGTTCAAATAAATTCCCTGGAAGCGCGCTAGAAACGAAGTGAGCTGGGCGCCGCTGTAAGTTTCCTTCGCCATAACAGAGAACTGATAATCCACCAGCGTGTCCACAACGAACATCAGGCCCACCAGGAAGCTGATGGTCCGCAAATGGCTCGACTCCCAAATGGGCTTCAGGGTGTCCGCCAGCCGATACTTCGCCTCGGTCTCCAAAGGGAACTTGGCAGCCGGCTCGTAGCGGCGCAAGCCGCGCACGACAAACCACGTTGCCCCCACCAGGAGCCCGCACACCAGCAACAAATGCTGCGCGCCGATCGCCGCAACTGTCACGGAAGCAAACGTGCCGCCAAAGAATCCTCCCAGTACGGCCGCAATGCCAATCAGCGGAAAAAGCCGGCGTGCTTGGCGCGAATCAAACAGGCTATTGGCCAGCAACCAGAATTGCCCCACGGTCACCACGGCGAATGATCCCACCCAAACGTTGAACACATAGAGCATGACGCGGGCCAAATACGGCCAAAACAACAACCCCCAAATCAGCAGAATGTTGAGGATGAGAAACAACTGGGTCATTCCGATGACGTCGGTGAGGCGGGAGCGCGTCGTGGCGCGGGAGACCCAGGAGGCTCCCGCGCCACCCAGCAGAGCCATTAAGATATAAAGCCAGGGCAGCTTATCGGCGTCGAGCTTCTCGAGGAAAAGACCTCGGGCGACAGGCTTCAGAATGTAGTAGGCAAACAAGACCAGCAGGTAATAGAGGAACATCAGGGCCGTGCGGCTGCGCTCGTCCGGACGAACGTCCGCGAACGAGTGAACCCAGTCCCGCAATGCCTGCTTCATCGTCTCGCTTCTTTACAAATCATCCCAGGATGTCATGCAAATTGTGATCTCGCGTTCCGGTACCGAGATCGCCCTTGACCTGACTGTTCCTCTAGTGCTTCTTAGGAATCAGCAGATTTTAGCATGGAATCTGCGCCGTGGAATCCCGCATTGGAATTGCGGCATTTGCGGAGCGCTCCGGAAGTCCGATCCGGCGCAACAGGTCTTGGAACCGCGGGTCGGAACCGAAAGGTGTGGAACACCAAGGCACTGCTCGCAGCCAAACCAGCCACCCCGCCCGCTCTTGGTATGCGCGCTCTAACCACTCGAAGGTTCGATCTCTGTCCCCCAGGCCTGCATACACCATAGCGAAGTCATAGGGAGGGACGTAGATTTGTCCGGACAGTTCCTTCAACCGCTCCAGGGTTTTGGCGGCTTCCAGTGCATTGCCGGCTATCGCGTAAGCGTGCCCCAACTCCGCGATGGCTTTGGTGTTATCGCCGGAGAGCGAGACCGCTTTATGCAGCTCCGCCAGAGCGTCCTCCTGCAAACCCAGTTGCAGGTAAGTAGCGCCGAGGCCCCAGTGAGCCATCCAGAAATCCGGGGAAATGGCCAGGGTCTCCCGGAACTGCCGGACAGCCTCGTCAAATCGTTTTGCAAAAAACAAGGTCCATCCCATCCCAATGTTGACAACGGGAGAAAGAGGATCCAGTTCCCGGGCCCGTTTCATCTCCCGCAGCGCCTGTTCCATTGGTCCCATTCCCCAAAAGTAAAGGCCATAGACATGATGAGCCATGGCATCGCCGGGGTTGAGTTCCAGGGCCCGCCGAAACTCTCGTTCGGCACCCGCCCAATCCCAGTCGTACAAGAAATGGGCGAGTCCCAGCGCAGCGTGGGCGGGCGCCTGGGTTTCATCCAACTCCAGTGCCCGGGCTGCCGCCGCCTTCGCTCGAGGAAAAGCCTCTTTGGGTTTCCAGTATCCGAATAAGCCGATGCTGCTGTAACAGTCAGCCAGGCCAGCATAGCAAATCCCGCAGGCGGGGTCTTTCTCGATGGCTTGGTTGAAATGCGCAATCCCTTCTCTAAGTCCCTCTTCGGTCAACTTCCCCCAATGATGCCTCCCTTTTAAGTAAAGCTCATAAACCTCGGGATTCACCACACAGGCGCAGCCGAAGCGCGCCTTTTCCTGCGGCGTCAGCTTCACCTTGATCTCCTGCGCTACTGCCCACGCCACCTCGCTTTGCAAGGTGAGCACATCTTGCAGGTCGCGATCGTAGCTCTTGGCCCACAGATGCTGATCGGTCGCCGCGTGAATCAACTGGACCGTAATCCGCACCCTCTCGCCCGAGCGCATCACCGAACCCTCCACCACCGCGTCCACATTCAACTCCCGGCCAATCTCCGGCAATGGCTTGTGCGCCCCTTTGTATTGCATGGCTGAGGTGCGGGAGATTACGCGCAGCGCCCCGATCTGTGCCAGGCTGGTAATCAGGGCCTCGGTCATCCCGTCGGCGAAGTATTCCTGCTCCGGATCGCGAGAAAGGTTTTCCAACGGCAAAACCGCAAGAGCCCTAATGCGCCCTGGCTTGCCCCGCGGCTTTCGCCGAGCGGAGGCCGGCAAAGCCGCCACCGGCTGCGCTAATGCCTGGGCGGATTCCAAATCCCGCTTCAATCGTTTCAGATCGGCCAGGAGATCGGAAGCAGTCTGGTAGCGGACCGTGCGGTCCTTTTCCAGCGTCTTGCTGATGATCCGCTCTAACTCGGCGGGCATGGTGGGATTGAAGCGCAACGCCGAGACGGGGGCGCGATTGAGAACGGCTTCGTAGACGACCGCGTTGGTGCTGCCGGAGAAAGCCTGCTGTCCCGTCGCCATCTCGTAGAGGACTGCGCCAAACGAGAACAGGTCCGTGCGGGAGTCTACTACCTCGCCCCGGGCCTGCTCGGGGGACATGTAGGCGATCGTGCCGAGAATGATGCCGGTGCCGGTCAAATACGGGTCGCTAAAGTCAAACCCGGCGGGGGACAGCGCCGGGCCTGCTCCCACGTGTTGGGGCACAAGCTTGGCGAGTCCAAAGTCGAGAATCTTGGCCTGTCGGCCCGAGGTAACGAAAGCATTGGTGGGCTTGATGTCCCGATGGATAATGCCTCTGGCGTGCGCAACCTGGAGCGCATCCGCCATCTGAATGCCCAGTTCCAGCAAGGGAGAAATCTCCAAGGGCCGGCCGGCGAGGTGCTCTTTGAGCGTCTTGCCCTCCAGCAGCTCCATCACGATGAAGGGCTGCCCCTCGGATTCATCTACGTCGTAAATCGTGCAGATGTTGGCATGGTTGAGCGCGGAAGCGGCGTGCGCTTCCCGCCGAAAGCGATCCAGGGCCTCGCGGTCGTGTGCAAACTCTTCCGGCAAGAACTTCAGGGCGACGGTGCGGCCCAAGCGGGTGTCTTCTGCCTTATACACCACGCCCATCCCCCCACTCCCAAGCTTCTCCAAGATGTGATAGCGTGAATTCACCCATTCGGTCATGCGGATGCGCCCCTATCCGAGAGCCATGTTAGACCGCCAGGGGAAGCAAGTCAACGCAGGCCTGTGTCTTCTGCGACCGGCTCCAGAACTGTCTCATTGCGACACGAGGACGAGATGGAGAAGGAAATCGGAGCACACATTCTCTTTTCTTTTGATTCTCTTCTTCTCTCGTTGGATTCTTCCGGGGCGGGGTTGTGACAAGATAGTTCAAGGGTGGCTCGGAGGCCCGAGAACCGAGCGAACGGGCAAAGAAAGGATCACTCGGGTTCCTGTTCCCACCTCACTCTCGATCCGGATTTCGCCCTGGTGTTCCTGAACGATCTGGCGAGTAATCGCCAGGCCCAGCCCTGCCCCCACCCGGCCTTCCTTCCTTGAAAACCCCGGCTCAAACACTTGGGCAAGCTGGTCGGGCGCCATTCCCCTTCCGCTGTCTTCGATGGTAACGATCAATTGGTCGGCTTGCTGTTCGGTCCGGACCCGCACCTCACCTTCTCCTTCGATGGCTTGGAGCGCATTCGACAGGATGTTCATAAAGACCTGGTGCATGCGGCCGGGCGAACAAGTCAAGGGCGGGACCGATCCATACTGCTTCACCACTCGAATCCGATTCCCCATTTGGTGCTGCAACAAAGTCAGAGTCGCTTCCAAGGCTTCGTTTACGTCAATCGCCTTGCGTTCCGCCTGATCCAATGCGACAAAATTCTTGAGCGCATTGACAATGCTCTTCATCCGCGCGCTCGCTGCTTGCGAGGCTTGGTCGACCTCTTGAACTGCTTCGGCCCATTGCTGCATGCCAAGAAGCTCCCCCACCTTTTCCCCTCCCGGCAGAGTCCGGAGGCGTTCCTCCAGCCGCCGCACGGTCCGATAGAGCGTGTCGGAATTGCTGGTGATGACGCCGAGCGGGGAATTGATCTCGTGGGCGATGCCGGCAGCCAGTCGCCCAATCGCAGCCAGCTTCTCGGTCTGAACCATCTGCGCCTGAGCATCTCGCAGATCGGCGTAGGCCGTACGCAAATCCTCATTGGCCTGCGCGAGGGCTTCGGTTCGCTGCCGCACCTGGTCTTCGAGAGAGACGCTGTATTGCCGCAACTGCTCGTACAGTTGACTTTTTTCCACGGTGACAGCGGCCTGGCTGGCCAGCGATTCGAAAAGCCGCAAGTCGGTCCGGGAAAACTCTTTCACTTTTCTGCGGCTATCCACGTAGATGACGCCGATCAGCCGGTCCTGCACCTTCAGAGGGACGCACATCACACTGCGCAGACCGAGCGCCCGGATGCTGCCGGAAGCAGTCAGCGCCTCCTCCTGCAACGTGTCGGTTAGGACCACGGAATTCCCCGTGCTTCGTACGCGCTCCACCGTGCTGTAGCTGATGGCCACCTGGCCGGCTCCCAGAGCTGTTTGGTCGAGGTTGCGGGCCACTCGGAATTCCAGCTCTCCGGACTCATTCGCCAACATCAGGAAGCCGCGCTCCGCCTGCGTTACTTGAATGACCGAATCGATGACGCGTTCCAACACATCCTTGAGCGACAAGGAGGAGTTGATGAGCCGCGTGACCTCCAATAGCAGATGGACATGGTCGGCATCCGCCCGAGATGCCGTGCCCGGCTCAGGAGCGGCCGAAGGCGGCTCCGCAAACCGATAGCGATAGATTCCGATCTTGATGATGTCGTTGGCCTGGAGGCGACACGAAGAGACCGGGTTGCCATTGACCTCCAGGCTGTGCCGGCTTCCAACGTGTTCGATGCCGTACCCCCCTCCTTCCACGCGGACGCGCGCATGAACACGGGAAACACTGGGGTGGGGGAGATATAGATCGTTGCTCCGATTCCGGCCGATCGTCATCACAGGTTTGTTTAGGAGCAAGACAGCCACACCGGGACCCTGATCGACGGGCACCAGCCTGGCTACAGCCGGCGCGATCTCGCCGCCACAGTGCTCGCAGACTTCGGTTCCCTGGGGAACCTCAGTTTCGCAGATCGGACAAATCACGATGCAGACCCTATGAATGTAGCCACTGAGACACAGAGATGGAAAGAAACTCTAAATTCCAAGTTCTAAATTCTAAACAATCCCCAATCTCCAAATTCCAATTCCTAAATTGGTCCGCTTTGGGATTTGTTTAGGATTTAGGGATTGGACATTAGAGCTTGGCATGGCTCTGTGCTTTCCGTGTCTCTGTGGCATTTTTGCCGCTCCCTTACGGTCCCTTCGGCAAGCTCAGGGCAGGCGCGGCACGGATGGCCCTTTCCCCCCGTCTGTCTTCTTCATGCCTTCGCGAATGGAGGTCAGGGTATTTTCGAGCGATTCCCGGGGGACGGATTCCACGTATCCTTTGATCAGCCAGCCGAGCCCGGTAGGAATGGCGCGGCTCAGGCTGATCGATTCACACTCCACCACAACTCCCCGATCTTCTTCCTGAAACCGCCAATAGCTGTTGAGACGCCAAAGGAATCCCCGGTCATTTCCGGCCGGTTTTTCGCTCTCGGCGGGAGTGCCCGCGTTGTCAAGCTCAGCGATCCGGGTGGTAAAGCTGCGGCTGGAGACTCGCCGGGCATCCTGCTGGCGATAGATAGCGGTATGATCCGTCTTATAAAAGACCGTGAGAATTTTTTTTCGCCGGAGCCGAAGGAAGATTTGGAACGTGAGGCCGTCGCGGGAGAGCAACTTCGACTCCTCCACTTCGGGGAAGTACCGGGAGTGATGATCGTAATCCTGGACCCATCGGATGAGAGCATCCAGGCTGACGCCGGGAACAAAAATCGACCCCATCCAGTGGTGGATCATTCCGTCATCCACCGGAATCTCCCGGCCGGCTTCGTCCGCTGTTTTCATCTTGCGAATATAGACGCCCCCGTTGCTGAGAACGCTGCGAGCAGGCTGGGATTCGGCGCCGTTCAGGAAATCGATCACCAGGAATTTTCGCTTGTCATCCAGTTCGTTCGCGATCCGTTTTTCCGTCAGCCGGGCGTACCGTTCCCACGCCGTCAACGTCTGGGGTTGCAGCTCCGCTCCCCGGACCACCGGCGTTTCCACGATAACGGCGCAGAGACAAAAAACACATTTTGCGAGGAGGGAAAGGTTTTCCCTGTTCGAACAACGATGTAGGATCGAGCCGAATCCCATGCTGACCGCCGAGTTTCTTTGCTCTAACTTCAATACCCTGCGGGTGAAGATGTCTCAGGAGGAAATTCGCGCGATGCCGGAGGCGCTCGGGTTCGCGTCCCGGTAGACGCTCCGGATCAAAGTGCGCTGGGCAAACGGCAGGTAGGCCAGCGCGGCCACAGAGCCAAAGGCCAGCCCGTAGCCAATCTTCTGCGCCAGGAGCAGCGGCGCAGTAGCCCACAGGCTGTCTAAGGCCAGCATCGCCGGGAATAACCGCCGGAATTGCCGGCCGGCGTCCGGATGTCCCCATCCCACAGACGAAAGCAGGTAGAGGCGCACGGCAATTCCACACATGGCGGAGACGATGACCAGGGGGATCGTCAGCCCCGCAGGAGCCAGCAGCACCCGTCCCATCCCTTCTTCGATGCCCTCAATGAAATAGAGGGCCGCAACGTACAGGGCCAAAAAGCCCACCTGCGCAGCCAGGAATAAGGCGCGAGAGATACCCCGCGGCAACGCGAATTCCATTTCGGGGGACGCCGCGGGTCCGGAGGCAGGCCCGGCCAGTTCTCTCCGACTCTTTTCCAGGTCCACCAAAAGGTCTCGGACTGTCTGGTACCGTTCTGCGCGCTCTTTGCGAAGACATTTCCCAATCACTCGCTGCAGTTCTGCCGGCGCTTGCGGGGCCCAGCGAGTCAAGCTGGCGGGTTCCTCTTTCAAGATGTTGCCAATCGTCGAGCTAGGGCTCTTACCGGCAAAGGGATGACGCCTGGCGGCCATTTCGTACAGCATCACGCCAAAGGAAAAAACATCCGTGCGGTGATCCACTTTTTCCGCCTCCAGTTGTTCCGGAGACATGTAGTCCACCGTGCCCACCAAAAGGCCGGGCGGGGTCGAGATGGTCGGAGCCTGGCTCGCCCCCGGGGAAGAGAACGTTCCTTTCGCAATCGGCGGAGGCAACTTGGCCAGCCCAAAGTCGAGGATCTTGACGCGCCTTGTTTCGGTCATCATCACGTTTTCCGGCTTCAGATCCCGGTGAACCATCCCGGCCTCGTGGGCAACCGACAGTCCATCCGCAATCTGGATGAAGATGGACAACAACTCCGCCAGCTCCATGGGGCCTTTGCGCATCGCCTCGCGCAGGGTAATCCCTTCCACATATTCAAAGACGATAAACGCGGAATCTCCCACTTCTTCATAGGCGTAGACCGTGGCGATGACGGGATGGTTCAGGGAGGAAGCAGCGCGCGCCTCGGCTTCCAGGCGCCGCCGCAGGGTGCGGTCCGCCGCCAGTTGCGGAAGGACCATTTTCAACGCGACGGTCCGGCCCAGCCGCATATCTTTGGCCCGATATACGACCCCCATGCCGCCCTG
>Ga0156329_1150_pt1 | contig 16692 bp, 17 predicted proteins | sample RifCSPlowO2_12_FD_107977 | JGI IMG/M metagenome (GOLD analysis project Ga0156329, IMG submission 107977) | Acidobacteria bacterium RIFCSPLOWO2_12_FULL_60_22 | reverse complement strand
TTGCTGTTTTTTACGTCAGCCTTACGGATTTCATCGAATGCGCAGTCGGTGTTGCTGATTCAGGGAGGGACGCTCATTGATGGAAATGGAGAGCCGCCGCTGGAAAACTCGACGATTCTCATCGAAGGGGGGCGCATCCGGGAAATTCGGACGGCTCCGCTGAACAGCGTTCCGGCCAATGCCACCGTGATTGACGCTACAGGCAAGTTCATCATCCCGGGCCTGCAAGATATACACGTTCACTATCGAGATTGGATGCCTCCTTTGTTTATCAACGAAGGCATCACGACCATCCACGATATCGGAAATAGTCCGCTGGAATGGATCCTGGCGCAACGCGAAATGTTTCAGAAGGAAAGGATTGTCGGACCCAGGCTTTACACGGCGGTCCTAAATCTGGTCGGCAGACGGGGCGTCACTGCCGATTCGGATCTCCCCAATATGATCCTTTTTGAGACCGTGGACGAGGCCAGGAAGTGGGCCCAGAAGGCGGTGGAGTTAAAAGCCGATTACTTGAAAATCCATGAAGGGGTCACGGGCGAGATGCTGTTGGCCGTGGGGCAAGTGGCCAAGCAACATGGTTTGTCCATCATGGGCCATGTGCCTCCGGTTCTGGACGCCTTCCAGGCTGTGGAAATGGGCCAAACCCATCTGGAACACAGCACGGGAGTTGGCCGCGCCATCACCAGAAACCTGGAGGAAGCCCAAAGGCTGCGAAGGCAATTGCAGCAAAGCGTTGCCGGGAAGACCCGCAATTCCTGGGAGCGGTTCCTCATTGATTTCTACGACGTGGATCCAGTAAAAGAAGAGCGCCTGATTAAGCTGATCATCGCCAAGAACGCTTTTATAGAACCCAACTGGGTCCTGAGCGCCAGGAATATCACACCCCGCAAGAAGGAATGGGCCTATGAGGATTCCGTTTTCTTATCCCGGCCGGAGTTGTCTTTTATCAGCAAAGATTCCCGGTTCCGATGGCTGGATTATTCTCCTTGGGAGTACTTTTCCGAAGACATGAAATCCAAGTTGCTCCGCAGCTACGCCAATTTTCAAAAGTTTGTAGTCAAGCTTTCCGCCAGCGGCGGAAAGCTCGTGGTGGGAACCGGATCGCCAGACATGATTCCGGGTATCACAGTTCACCGGGAAATGCAGTTAATGGTAGACGCCGGCCTTCCTCCCATGAAAGCCATCCAGGCCGCGACCAAGAATGTCGCCGAACTGGCGAGGAAGCAAAAGGATTTGGGAACCCTGGAAGCCGGGAAGTATGCGGATTTGCTGATCCTCGACGCTAACCCGCTGGAAACAATTTCCAACACGCGGAAAATTGCAAAGATCATCAAGAATGGAAAAGTCATTGACCGCCAGTATTCCGCCGACTTTCGAAATCCGATCCCCACCCCGGAAACGGGAGATGAAACCGGTCACAACAGTCCGCAGCCGCGAATTACCGCCATCGAACCCTCGCTGGCCGTGGAAGGTGACGCCGAGACAACGCTGAAAATCATCGGCAAGGGACTCACGATTGGCTCCGTGGTCTATTTTAATCAACTTCCGCTAAGAACGGTCTTTCGAAATCCGGAATTGTTGGAAGTAACGCTCCCTTCCGAACTCTTAGCCCGCGTGGGAACCTACCCCATTGTCGTGATCAATCCCGAGCCATTGCCGCCCATCGAAAATGCCGGAAGATCGAATCCGTTCCGTTTTATCGTCAAATTCAAATAGTTCGGCGTGCGGGTGCTGCGCTCGGGGCGCCGGGTGGTCGTCCACCAAGCCGGCCTCGCCCGCAAAGCCGCCCGGCGGGTGCCGATTGGGGTGCTTGAAGGGGTGAAGGTGTTTTCTAAGGGATAACTTGCTCAGGCTCTTGTAATTTCTGAGATAGTTCTTTCCCGTATCGTTTGATGATGCGACGCCGAGTGTTTTCAACCATATGGCCGAAGTCGCTTCTCATCCTTCCCAATCGCACATCAAGTTTTAGCCGGCCTTCAAAACTCCGAAAGTGCACGTTTTCCATGTGGAGCGACGCAACCAAAAAGGAAAAGAGGAACGCTGCCAAATTAGGCTGGTCAGCTTCGAAATAATTCAATCGCCAAGATATATCAGTTGGTGTTTCTACCGATTGAAATCGCAAACCGATAGAAGCGACAGTCGAATGCGTCGCTATTTCAGAATAGTCGCACCAACACTTGTACAACATTCCTAGCCCATGCTCGGGAGAAAACAGGGACTCCCGTTTGTTCTTCTGGAAGGCCCTTTCGTAAGCTTTGCGTTCCTCAGCACCTTCATCCTTATCTAACCAAACCACGGCGAGTTCTGGCTGTCGAAGAATTTTGTGTGCGTATGCAACAGACTCAATACCACTTCGCAGTACGTTCGATGCGTCCGATGTGCAGCACGAGAACGCCAATTCGAAGGCTACTAGGAAGCGGGCATGTGCATTCATGAATAAAATGGAAGGAAGCATCGTCTTTACATCACGACCGCGTTCAAGGTCAGCGAACTCGCGCTGCCAGATGTCGTTAAGGAATTCAAAGCAACGCCACAATTCAGGGAATGCCTGAATTGTTGCGAAAAAGTTGTTCCGTTTCGTTATGTAGAAGTCCTTGTAGTGAAGATGCAGATTCTGCCTCTCGAAAGGCAAAAGCAAATCGGTCTCTGTAGGCTCCCTAACCCTTTCTCCACTCGAAGATGTCATTCCTTCCTCCTCTCAAAAACTAGCGGTAAGTTTCTTCTCTCCGCAGGCCGCAGTAGGTCAGGACGACCTCCTGGCCGTAAATGTCGTAACGGAAGCGCCAGCGGCCGAGCCGAATGCGATATTGCCCGTCTCCGAGTTTCACGTCGGTCAGTTTCTTGATGGGATGAGTCCGGCTGACGTTGTGGGGATCGGCTTTCACGATTTCAAGAGCCCGGATGAAGTTAGCGTCAAAGTCGCGGTGGTGCTTCCGCAAAGATTGCGCCAAGCGCTCAAAATGCGAATCCGTGCGGACAAGGAAGGCATTCATCGTGCAGCCCGCCGACGGTTCGTCTTAGCTGGCTTCTCCGCGAGCAATTCTGCAAGGAATTCCTCCGCAGGACGGCTCTTGCCTGCGAGATACTCCTCTGTGCTTTTTCGGATTTGGGCTTGGACCTTGGGATCGTGAACTTCCAAGTAATCTTCCAGTTCGTCGGCGTCCATCAGGCCCACGACGGGGATGCCGCCTTTCTCCAGGATGATGTATTCCTTATTCAAGTGGACGCGCCGGACCACAGCGCCCAGGTTGATCCGCGCCTTCGTGATCGGCATAACAGAGACCTTCCGTACCGCCTTCTTTGCCATGAGATGCCTCCTGATCAGTACTAATCAATGTTCATCATTTTCATTCTACCATACCCCATGCGCTGCGGTGCTGGAGTGCCCGGATGCGCTAGGGAGTTGGCCAGCGTGGTCCTCCCCTTCCTAATACGGTTATCCCCGTAACGGTCGCCCCCAGGAATCGTTTGAGGACCGGTTTGCATCCAAATAAGTGGAGGACGGGACCGGCGAAGAATTCCCTCCGAACGACTACCTGCCCTGTTCAGCGCTTTAGGGAGGTACTGGAGAGGGACCGGTCCCGCCTAGCGAATGATGAATTGGCTGCTCAATCTGCTGTTTGGCTGCGGGCATGGAAGGCTCGGCCTGCCCATCACGGTTCGGACGACGGCATTGGCCGGGGAGCGCCGGCCTGGGACAGCGAAGGAAACGTATCGCGTCTGCCTGGAGTGCGGCAAGAAGTTTCCTTACAGTTGGGACCAGATGAAGATTGTGCGCGCTGCCCCGAAAGAACCGAGGGAACCGGCCGAAGCGCATCGGCTCTTCGGCTGGCTTTCCCGCCACCGCAGCGCTTGACCTACGAAGGCGAGTTCCGCCCCGCTGATTGCTGTTCCGCAGCGGCTTGCGAGCGGAGCTTGAAGCGCTGAATCTTGCCCGTCGCGGTCTTGGGCAACTCCGAGACGAAGTGGAAGGTCTTGGGGCACTTATAGACTGCCAGTCGCTCTCGGGCGAAAGCACGCAAAGCCTGCTCCATGGCGGCGTCCGCCGCAAACCCCGATTTCAGAACGACGTAGGCGATGGGCTTCTCCAGGCCCTCCTGGTCTCGCTCGGCTACCACCGAGGCCTCCGCCACGGCCGGGTGGGCCAGCAGGGTACTCTCGACCTGAATCGGCGAGACCCAAATCCCGCCGGACTTGAACAGGTCATCCGTGCGCCCTTGATAAATCAGTACCCCCTGCTCGTCGCGCTCGTACTGGTCCCCCGTGCGCAGCCATTCGCCCACAAAAGTTTTCTTGGAGGCCGCGTGGTTGCGGAAGTAGTAGGCTGAGATCGCCGGGGAAGACATCCAAAGCTCTCCCATGCCATTGGGAGCCGCGTCGTGGCCCGTTGGGTCCACGAGGCGAAACTTGTGCTCGGGGAGCACCTTTCCGCTCGCCCCGGGGACCACCTGGCCCGGACGGTTGGTCAGAAAGATGTAGCCAAACTCCGTAGAACCCACGCCATCAATGATTTCCAGCCCCGTCCGCTCCTTCCATTGCTGATAAATGGGAGCGGGCAGAGCCTCCCCGGCCGACACGCACAGACGAAGGCTGGCCAGCTTGCCGAGGTCCAGATTTTCACGGAGCATCCGCCCATAGGCTGTCGGGACGGAGTAGAAGATCGTCGGCCGGTACTGCTCGATTGTGGCGAGCACCCGGTCCGGCTCCGGGCGGTCCGGCAAAAGGATGACGCTGGCCCCGACCCAAAGCGGCATGAAGAAGGAGTTCGCCATTCCGTAGGAGAAAAACAGGCGGGCGACCGAAAAGCTGATGTCTTCGGGGGTCATCGCGGACACGTGGCGCACAAAAGGCTCGATGGCGAACACCGTATTGCGGTGCAGATGCACCGCAGCCTTCGCTTCCCCGGTAGAGCCTGAGGTATAGACCCAGTGGGAGGTCTCGTCCTTATGGGTCGGGGCGGGATCGAGTTCGGTGGGCTGCGCCGCGACCACTTGCTCGAAGCGGTGCGCCGTGGAGATGCCTTCCCCCCGAACGCTGACCACGGCGCGCAGCGAGGGGATCCGCCGCAGAAGGGGATCGAGAGGCGCCAGGAATTCGGCTTCCCCGACCAGCAGACTCGCCCGGCTGTGGCGCAGATAGAACTCGTAGTCGGAGGGATGAGCGAACGTGTTCAGCGGCACCGGCACAGCGCCGATCTTCATCGCTCCCAGGAAGGTGGCAATCCATTCCGGCGAATCCCGGAGCAGCAACAGGACCCGTTGCTCGCGGTCCAGGCCCAGCGCGCGCAGCGCGTGACCTGCCTGGTTGGTGAATTGATAGAGCTGTTCATACGTGAGATTGCCCGCCGGTCCCCGGAGAGCCATCCGCGAGCCTCGGCCTTCGGCGAGGTGGCGGTCGAGCAGCGCCGCCGCCAAGTTGAACTCCTCCGGCAGTTCTTCCGGGCTTTTGACCGTTCGTAAATTCATCTCGCCCCAGGAGAGGCGGATTCCGGGAAGCATGAGGTCCTCCGTGGAACAGGGTGCGGGCTATTGGCGGAGCGCGGCCAGCACACGCCGGCCTCGCTCGATGTAAGCCGCGTCCATCTGCGGGTTCTCAAAGCGGATGCCGGTGCTGATGCGCGCGGAACCTTCATAGTCCATGGCTTTGTCTTGCAGAATGGATTCGATCTTCACGTGGATCTTGGCCATGCCGGGAAATCCTTCCATCTCGCGAGACAGTTCGGTGGCAGCGCCCTGAATGTAATAGGCCATGTTTTCGTCGACAACCACCAAGGTGACTTTGCCGTTCCGGCGGAGATTGGCCGTCGTCGCGCTGTTGTTCCAGGGCGCCAGACGGACGGCGCTCCGGTTCGGAGCAATCACCTCGAGAAAGCTCAAGATAGCGATGTAAGGCCGGCCCTGTTCATCGACCGTCACCAGCAGGACCACCTTGTTCAAGTGCGCCTCCAGATGCTCTCCGTTCAGGATGTCGAACAAAGGGTCCGGCAGCACCGGTTCCAACCGCACCGACATGAGTCTTCTCCCCGGCTTCGAGTGAGATGCAAGAAAAACTATACGCGATGCCGCCTCTCCGGCAAATAGCTATTGAGGTGGATGGTCTATGCTTTCTCCAGCAAGGCCTCGGATTTCCTCGCGCCACGGAACCCCGCAGGGAGCAGCCGGCTTTCCGCAGAGCAGCAGGCTCCCCGTGCCGCCTATTCCTCCCCGGATAAGGTCTTTACCTGAGGGTTGTCCTCGATTAGAATAGTGTATAGTGGAATGTCCGAGCATGAGGTATTGTTTCTTCTTTACATTTGCTCCAGGGGATGGTATAGAACCTGCTCGGCGTGGGAGGATAGAGGCGCTGCCAGAGGTGTTCCGGTTGGGGGCGCGAGGCCCGTCGCTGAAACGTAAGCTCCTTTCGGTTCTCGGCACGGTTCACGGTCGGAAAAGAAGCAACAGCACCTGAGGGAAAACAAAGAGCGCCAGTTCCCGTGAGCGGAAATATGTTTCTTGCGGCGATGGTGTGGGATGGGCATGGAAAAGACAGCTCCGGCAGCGGAGCAAAGCATTCCCTGATGGCAGTGAATCGGCTTCCTGCCGGGATGCGCAATTGCGTCTATAGAGGGGGACAACAAAACCGATGGCAAGACAAAGCTATGCTCGAAACGTAGGCAAACTTTTCGGAGGCGTGGTGCTACTGCTGATCGCGCTGGTAGGAGTGGGCTACGGCTCCATGTTGCGGGAAATGGAGCGGGCCGTGGAGGAATACAGCCAGGGCGATCCGGAGGCGGCGTTGAAACGCTATGAAGCGGTCGAACAGCGGCTGCGGGGGTACGGCGCGCTCCGGTTGATCCCCAAGCGGGATCGCCAGAACCTGGTCCTGAATGAAGCGCGCTTACTGTATGCCCTCCGACGCTACGATGACGCTGCGGAACGGTTGGAGCGCGAAAACGAGGTTCCGGGTTTGGCCTCCGATGGACGATTCTTGCTGTTGCGAGGCGAGATTTCGTTCCGCAAGGCAGTGGGCAATTATCGGGAGTCCGAGAAAAAGGACCCGCGGGTGCTCGAAGAGGCTTTGCTGGCCGCCGAGGATACTTTGCGGGATTCGCTGCGCATGGATCCCAACGACTGGGACGCCAAGTTCAATTACGAGTTCATCAACTACGTCCGAAACCTGATGTCCCAGAACGACGACAAGGGAAAGATGAAGATCTTGATGGAAAACGTGCGGGTCAAAGAAACGCAACCCAAGCCCCTCCCGCCCGAGCAGCAAAGTTAGCGCGGAACCAAAACACGGAGAAGATCTCTTCCGGAGGGCGCCAGGGGAGGCGGCGCGAGATTTCGGGAAAAATTTCCGGGCCGTCTGTGGCTCTCTGTAAGGGCTGAAAGACAAATGGAGTTTAGCCGACAAGAATATTTCTGGCTGCTCTGGTTGATCCCTTTCCTGATTCTGCTGTGGGGGATGGGGGTCTGGCATCAGAGCCGGATGCGTTCCCGTTTTGGAAACATTGAGAACCTGGAGTCCGTTTCCCGCATATCCTGGGCTGGGCGGGGGTGGCTGCGCGGGTTCCTGTTTTTTCTGAGCTTGGTCCTGATGGTGTTGGGTCTGGCCTATCCCCAGACCGTGGCGCGCGAACTCCGGCCGGTTCCCACTCCCACCGACCTGGTCTTCTTGCTGGACATTTCTCCCTCCATGTATGCCCGGGATATGGACCCCAGCCGGTTAGGGCGGGCCGAGCAGATCATTCAGAAGTTCATCTTGCTAAAGCAGCCCCAGGACCGCTATGCCCTCATCTCGTACACCTTTACCAGCGTCGTGCTTTCCTACTTGACCGCCGACCCGCAGACCATCCTGGTCTATTTCGACTACCTCAACCAGACCGAGGAACCCGAAGCCGGGTCCAACATGGGGTCGGCCCTGACCAGCGGTCTGCGGCTTCTGGCCACCGACGCCAGGATGAATCCGCAGAATACGCAGGATCGCCGGCGCATCTTCGTGCTGATTTCCGATGGCGACGACAATATCGGGCAGTGGGCGGCGCCGCTGCGGGAAGTCATGAAAGCGGGCGTCAAGACCTACACGTTCGGCGTGGGCACCGGGAGCGGGGCTTACGTGCCCTTAGTGATGTCGCGCGGGCAGGTGGTCAAGTATTTGACCCGCGAGGGAGGAACGCGCATCGTCAGCAAAGCCGAATCGAAAACGATGCGCGAAATCGCGGAGAAAACCGGAGGGGTTTTCTTCCGCGGGGAGAACAACAAACAATTGGACCAGGCGCTCGACGAAATCTTATTTCAAGGCCGCCCTGTCGCGGGCTACCAGGCCAATCCGGTCCGCAAGGACCTTTACCTTTACTTTCTAGCGGCTGCCTTCGGGAGCCTGGTTTTAGGCATCTTTTTGTAAGAGGCGGGAGCGCTTAGGGGAGGACAATTTGTCGGGAGCAATTCAGACCAAAGAACAAGCGTGGGAAGTCATCCACCAGATCGAAGAGCAGGTCCGCCGCGTGGTGATCGGGCAGGACGAGCTGGTGCGGAAAATCTTGATTGGTCTCTTCGGACGAATCCCGTATTCGTTTCGGCGAGGAGAAGCGGAGAAAGCAGGCTCGGGACACATCCTGCTGGAGGGTGTGCCGGGTCTGGCCAAGACCTTGCTGATTTCCGCCATCGCGAATACCCTCCATGCCAGGTTCCAGCGGATTCAGTTCACCCCCGACATGCTGCCGGCCGACATCCTGGGAACCCGCATCTTTGACAGCCGGTCGGCGGAGTTCCGCACCGAGAAGGGACCGATCTTCGCCAATATTGTTCTGGCGGACGAGATCAACCGCGCCCCGCAGAAGACCCAGAGCGCCCTGTTGGAGGCGATGCAGGAACGGCAGGTAACCATCGGCGAGAATACCTATACCTTGGACGATCCGTTCTGGGTGCTGGCGACGCAGAACCCGGTGGAACAAGAAGGCGTCTTTTCCCTGCCGGAGGCCCAGCTCGACCGGTTTGCCATGATGCTCCGGGTTCTTTACCCCACGCCCGAAAGCGAGTTCCAGATGTTGCTGGCGCGGCTGGAAGACACCCGGATCACCTCGGTGGCCGATCCGCAGGCGGTGGTGTGGATCCGGCAGTTGGTCGCCCAGGTTCATGTGGACGACAAGGTGCGCCGCTATATCGTGTCCCTGGGCCAGGCCACCCGGAATTCCCGGCCCGATTCCTTGCCGATCGTCCGGGAGATGGTCCTGCATGGCGCCTCGCCGCGCTCCTACCAGCACTTGCTGGCCATGGCGCGGGCGGTCGCCTTCTTCCGAGGGAGGGACTACGTGCTTCCCGCCGACGTCAAATTCATTGCCACGGACGTGTTCCATCACCGGTTGGTCCGCACCATCCGAGCCGAAGTGGAGAACGTCAGCACCGATGAGGTTGTGGCGGAAGTGCTGCGGCACACCACCATCCCGTAAGACACCGCAGCACGCTGAAAGCGGCGTGCCGGGGACCCGTAAGGAGCTTGCAGCATGTTAGCGCCAGAGCTGGCTGAAGAGCTTCGGTACATCGAGATCACCGCCTCGCGGCGCATTCGCAGCCTGCGCTACGGGCAGAGCCGCAGCCCCATCCGGGGTTCCGGCTACGAATTTGAGACCCACCTGAAGTACACCATCGGCGAGGATTTGCGGCGGGTGGACTGGAACGTCTCGGCGCGAATGCAGGAGCTGTATCTGAAGCGGCAATTTGAAGAGAGAGAAGTGACCGTCTTTTTGGTGGTGGACGTTTCCCGCTCCATGGATTTCTCGACGGCGGCCCATTCCAAGCGCACTCGGGTGCTGCAAGTGGCGGCGGCGCTGGGTTTTTCCGCAGCCAGTGACAGTTGCAACTTCGGCTTCCTGGCCTTCAGCGACCGGGTGGAGGCTTTTGAGGCTGCCCGCAAGGGCCGCGGTCATGTGTGGCGGGCCATCGATCAGCTCTACAATTTGCAACCCAAGCGAAGGGGAACCGACTGGGGCCTGGCTTTGCGCTTCCTGCGCAGCCATCTCCGGCGGATGTCCATCATTTTCCTGCTCTCGGATTTCATTACCGATCCGGCGGCGACCGGGCTGGCCGAGTTGCCGGATTTGAAGGTGCTCGCCCAGCGGCATGATGTGGTCCCGGTTATCTTCGGCGACCAGATTGAGGCTAATTTGCCGGTCGGCCGAGGTCTGCTGCGGTTCCGCTCGGCCGAAAGCGGCCAGGAAATGCTTTTGAGTCTTTCTTCCTCGCAGCGAAAGCGGTTTGAAACCTTTGTGGAGGGTCGCAAGGAAGATTTGCAAAGCCTGTTTTACTCCCTGGGAATGGAATGCCTGTTTCTCCAGGTGGGGCAACCGTTTATGGACCCCTTAATGACGCTCTTTGAAAGGCGGAGGAAGATATGAGAGGTTTGTTTCAGAATCAGATCGACGACCAGCGGAGGAGTGAGCGAAATCGCCATCGCACAGAAGCAGACCGCTGGGAGGGACCGAGTGCGTGGCTGGGCCGGGCCGTGGTCGGGGCGGCCTTGCTGCTGACTCTCGGCTGGATGGCAAAGACAGCCCGGGCCCAAAGGCCGCCGGAGCCGGACGAAGCCGGGTCGGCAGTCACCGGGACGCCGGAGCGTTCCCAGCCTTCCAAGAAGCCTGCGGAAGTTCCTCCCCCGCCCGCCGGGATGGTTTTTACAACCCACCTGGAGCACACCGCGGTGTGGGTCGGAGACCAGTTCCGCTACACCATCATCGTGGACCACTCCCCGAACTATGAATTCGTTTTGGACACGCTAGGCAAGGAAACGGTCAATATGGACCCGTTTCAGGTCGTGGACGTCGCCAAGAAGACGGTCAACCTAAAGAATGGCAACAAACGGCTCTATTTAGATATAACGCTGACGAGTTTCGCCACGGGGAAGCCCAGCGAGCAGATTCCTCAACTCACTCTGTTTTACTTCCGTCGGGAGCGCGGGGTGGTGCGGGCTTCGGAAGCGGCGGCTGAAAGCTTGACTGTGCCGGGTCCGGTGGTGGGTTTGCGCACCACGTTGCCCCCGGCCGCCAATGACATCCGGGACGCGATCACGGTCTCCACCTGGCCGCGGTCGCGGTGGGTGTTGGCCGGAGCCGGAGCGATCTCTCTGTTTGTGCTGGTTGTCGGTCTCGGGTGGGAAACCGTAGCTTTCGTTCGCAGGCGGAAGACCCGGCGCGGGCCGGATCGGCGCAAGGCCATGCTGGTCGTTCGGGAACGCTGGCTGAGCGGAGTCCCGGGGGATTTCTCCAACACCGAGTCTACCATCCGCTTCTATGACCAGTCCTATCAGGACCTGAAGGAATACGTGGGCTACTTCCTGGAGACCCCCGCCATGGGGCTGACGGCCGACGAACTGCAAGCAGAAATGCAGCGGCTCGGCTCCAACCGCGAACTGACGGAAAAGATCATTCAAGCTCTGGGAACGCTGGAGATGGTTCGCTATTCGCGAAATGGCACGGCTCTCAGCCCGGAAACCGCGCAGAAGACGGCGCAGGAACTCCGGGAGATTTTTGCGATGGGTTCCAGGAGGTAGCTCCGCGCGATGACCTTCCAGAACATCCAATGGCTCTATCTGGCTGTGCCTCTGCTGTTAATCATGGTGGGGTTGCGCAACTGGCGGAGGCATTACTGGGGGCACTCCTTGGTGGAGCATGTGGGGCACGATCTGGGCGGCCCGAACCCGGTTCTCCGGTTGCCGACCCTGCTGGAAGCCTTGGCCGTCGGATTTCTTCTCGTGGCTCTGCTCGGTCCGGTTTATCCCTTCATATTGAATCGAATCGAGCGAGGCGGCCTCCAGATCATGATGGTCCTGGACCTATCGCAAAGCATGGAGGAGGGTCTGCAAAAGGGCAGAGCGGCGTTGCCCCCGCCGAGGCCTGTCCAGGGGGGCGTTCCTGTCAAAGCGGCCAGCAAAATGGAGGCCGTAAAGGCCAGCGCCGCGGAGTTTATCAAGAAGCGTCCGGGGGATGCTATCGGGCTGGTCGTTTTCTCCAACAACTCTTATCTGGTCTCCCCGTCCACCTTCGATCACGACAGCCTCCAGGATTACCTCCGCATGGTCAATGTCCAGACGCTGGTCAATGAAGGCTTCACGGCCATTGGAGAGGGTATCATGATGGCCAGCCGGTTCTTTCAGTTCACGCGCGAGCGGGGACGACGCGCCAAAGGACAAGTCATCGTTCTCTTTAGCGACGGGGACAACAACTACGGCCGGGACCCGCTCAAGGAAGTCGAGGCAGCGCGATTGGACGGCACCCGCATCTACTTCATCGGTGTCGCCTTGGAGCCGGGAGCTTCCCAGCAGATCTCGGAGGCGGTGTACACCACCGGCGGCAGATTTTTTGACGTGCGCAATCCCCAGCACCTGGAAGAGGCCATGAGTGAAATCAACCATCTGGAGAAAGGTCGTTTCATCACAATCCAACTGATCCGTCATCAGCCGGCCTACTTTGTCTTTGTGCTGCTTGCCTTCGCGTCTTTGGGGCTGCGGATGCTCCTGAACGGGATTCCTCACTTTGTGGAACTCAGCTAGCTCCTCGCGCCGCTCCCGCTTGCCGGTAGCTGGCCCCGTTCCACGAAGCGCCCCACGCTGCGGGTCGTGGAACGGGGCGGGGAGCCAATAGCCCTCCAGAGTGGAAACGGCACGAGCAGGCGCCACGCTTCTTCCACCGGCAAATCTTCCTCTTTTCGACGTAGGTTCCTTGGAAAGTCAGATCGCATCCCAATTGGCCAGGAGGGCGCGGGGATGGGGGAATAACGCCGTCTCGGTGGGCGCTCCGCTCTCTCGCGCCGCCTGGGGGACGCCACGGCCGCAGAACGATGACAGGGAGTCCCTTCGCGGAACAGAGAACGCAGTTTGCAGAGACGGAATGATGTAAAATAAAGGGGCATTGGAACAGAGCAGAGGGGCAGGATGGCGAGCGGAGCGATTCGCATGGGAACCGCGCTGCCCCAGTCCTTCTCCTTTTCGCAGGAGGATCGGAATGAAGAGTTTCCGGAAATTCATGGTAGGGGGCTTGCTGGTCGCTGTGTGCTTGGCCCAGAGAGCTGGCGCGCAAGGAGAATCCGGGAAGCCGGAACAGAAAGAGCCGATCGATCCAAAGACCACCACGCGATTGACCCTCGGAAGCAGTTCGGGGACGCCCGGCGCCTCGGTGGTCGTCCCTCTTTACTTCACGCCGGCGCAAGGGGTCGATGTGGGGCGATTGAAACTCGAAGTGGATTACGTTAGCGCCAACTTGAAGTTCACAAAACTCGATGTCGGAATCGCCGCGGAGATGGGGGGCGTAGACTTACAAATCGAGGCGAAAGACGGCAAGAACGAAAAAGATGTGGAGACCCAGACCTTACGGATCACTGCATCCTTCTTGTCTCCGGAACCGCCCAAAAAGGGAATTCCCCCCGGTTTACTCGCTTACTTGACCATGAAGATCAGCGAGAATGGTCGTCCGGCCAGTATTACCCTGCGCGCCGCCGCCGAGGCCAGCGAGTTGGGCACAAACAAGCCGCTCCAGAATGTGCGCGCCTTCGAAGCCAAAGTGGACGTCCTGGCGCCCGGCACGCAGCCGATCATGAGTTGCTTCTTTTTCACGCACTAAAGCATTTTTACGATGGCTGTATCCCAATCCCTCCTCCTGTCATCCCGAGCGTAGCGAGGAACCTGCACGTATGGTGGGAAGAGCATGAGAGCAACGTGCAGGTCCCTCGTCGCTTTGCTCCTCGGGATGACACTCCGGGGAGGAAGGGGGGTTACATGAACAGTAAAAATGCTGTAGCCCACGAGGGATCATTCGTGGAACGGAAGCTTTTTCTCCGCTCCCCATCCGGCATTTCGGACACCCGTTTGGGGGCAGAAGCCGATTTCTGGAACTCTACGATCGAGGGGGAGCGAGGCAGTTTTGTGAACCTCCGGGACCCGCAGCCACCGAAGGAAAAGTTCCAGCTCAAACGCTTGGCGATGCGGATCGTGTTCCTGGCCCTGATGACCCAGAGCGGCGCAGGGGTTCTGGGAGCGGCGGATACGGGACCGGAATTGACCCTCTCCCAGTTCTGGACCTTAGTCCAGTCCCAGCGTTCCGGCCAGAGTCCGGCGGTTAGCCGCCCAGGCGCGGAGGAAGTATTTTCACAACTCCTGGCGGCGCAAGGCCGGGAAGCCGCAGCCCGGCAGAGCTTGGACCGGCTCTCCGGATGGTCAAAGGCTGCCCAGACGCGTCTGGCAGCACAGAGCGCCCCGCCATTGGATGTGGAGGTGTTGCGCTTTGCGGAAGGCAAAGCTGCCGCCCGGGTGGCTCAATTCGAGGCCGCGGGCCGCCGGGTGTTGCGGCAAGCCAACCGGCTGCTCGGGAGGGAACCCGATTCCCCTCTGGTGGCCCTGCTCACGCCCACAGGACCGACCACCGAGCCGAACCAGACGGAACAGCCAGCCGATTCCTCTTCCCAGCCCAACGATCGCCAGAAAAATCCGACGCCAGGAAAGACTGCCGATTCCGCCCGGCTTCGCGCACAGTTTGAAAAGGAGCTCTTGCCGCAGGCGCATGACCTGCTCGCCAAGATGTACCAGAGCTACTTATTCGGCGGGACTCCGTTGAGCGCGCTTCTCTGGGAGGAGCAAGAAGTTTACAGCACGGAACTCCGGTACCGGTTGTTGCTCGGCGCGATTGAGATGGAACTTTCTGCTACTGAGTAGGCGCGAGAACCTTTTCCCGATTTCTCAGGCTGGATGCAATTGCTTCTGGAATAAAGGGAGTTGGCTCGGGGAGCGGAGGGGATACCCATTCTAGGGAAGCGGGAGGTATGATAGGAATTATGAGGATCAAGGCTTGCAGTGTCGCGCTCGTTGGTCTCCTTCTGGCTGTTTCCTTGCCGGCCCATGAAACGGGTTTTCCGGAGAAAACCCTCAAGAAAGTTTTCCCGGAAGCCACGGGTTTTACCCTTCGCAAAAAAACGCTGACTCCGGAACAGCTCCAGCGAGCCGAACAGCTTTCGGGGAGCAAAGTGCAGCGCAACGATAACCCCTTCTCTTACTACGTCGCGCTGGGCAAGAGCGCGGATGGTTCCGGCACGCTGGGCAGTGTGCTGTTGATTGACGTGCGAGGGCCCAAAGGAGCGATTGATCTGGCCATCGGGATCAATCGGGACGGCGCAGTGCACCGGGTTGTGGTGGTCGAAAATGGCGACGATCCCGGGTTAAGCTCGGACAAGTTCCTCGATCAGATCAAGGGGAAAAACGTCAAATCGGCTTTGGCCGTGGGCCAGGATCTTCAATATTCCGGAGATTCCAAGGCAGCCCAGGCGCTTTTGGGCGCGGTTCGGCGCGGCCTGCGCTTGCTGGAAGCTGCTGGAAGTAAGTAACCATGGAAAGGCGCACAACTCCGCCAAACACCGTTTTGCAGCGGTCGATCCGGCGAGGTTTACGGACAGTGAATCGGGAAAGCGGTTCGGCTGCGCCGGCGCTCGGTTCTTTCGTCATATTCGGCATATTCGGTTTTCTCGTTTGGACAGAAAGCGCGTCGGCTCAGCAAGCCCTGGTGCTCGGCAAGGTGGCGCCGCTACCCAACACCGTGGTGGAGGTATATTCTCCAGCCGACGGGCGGATTGTGGCGGCCCGAGAGCGTCCTCTTACAGTAGGCGATCGGATTCAGAAGGGGGACCCGCTGGCCATCATCGAGCACCGCTATAATTTGCACGACTCATCCCACCTCTCAACGATCCGCTGGGAGTTGCTTGCGGTGATGCTGGACGCGAGGCGGGTGGCGGTGAAGGCGAAGATTGACCGCGAGAAGGCCGAACGGCTTCTCCGCTTGGGGAGCGTTTCCGGCCAGGAGGTGCAGGCTCTGAAGGCTGCGGAGCAGGTAGCCGAAGCCGAGTACGCCAAGCGCAAGGCTCTGCTCGAATACCAGGACTCGCAAGTGCAAGGAAGCGAGTTGGTGCGCCGCGGCCTGTTTTCCCCGATTGAGGGGGAAGTCAGTTTCGCCAACTTTACGCAAGGACAGCTCATTACCGAGGGGGTCCTGCTCTACCGGATCGCGAATCGGAAAGAGGTCGGGTTTGCCGCGCGGTTTCCGGAGGCGGACCGTCGGCCGGTGGACGGGAAGATCACGGCCCGAATTCGTTTTGACAGCTTGCCGGGCAAACTGTACGTGGGCCGGCTGGAGACGGTCTCTCCAGCAGTGGACCCGCTATCGCGCATCCGGGAGGTGATCTTTCGGGTGGAAAATCCCGGCGAATATCTTCGCTACGGAATGATCGGGCGCATGGAGTTAACGTCCCCGTGAAACGAATCCTTCCTCGGCGCAGTTTCTGGCGCAGGTGGGCAGTTCCCTTCGGGACGGTGGCTTCGCTCTGCGCGCTCCTTCCTCCGAGCGGCTGGTCTCACGGGGAAGTTGCCGGGGGCGGACAGCAGACCTTCACGCAAACCGTTGAAATAAAAGCAGTTAAGTACAGAGTTGAACTGATGCATTCTCCGGCCCTGCCCACCGCCGGGGAACCGGCCAACATTGAGATGAAGGTGATGCGTCTGTTGCCGCGCCCCGATCCCCTGCTGGGGTCGGAAGTCCCGGTGAGCCTCCCGCCGGAAGGTTCCCTGGTCTATTCCGGGTCGCAGAGGATTCGGGACCCGCGCCTCCACGTCCACTCGGAAGGGGAGGCCGGCATTTTTGGGGTGGCCGAATATCCGTTCCCGGAGGGCGGCTCTTTCCTG
>Ga0156329_1092_pt1 | contig 16717 bp, 10 predicted proteins | sample RifCSPlowO2_12_FD_107977 | JGI IMG/M metagenome (GOLD analysis project Ga0156329, IMG submission 107977) | Acidobacteria bacterium RIFCSPLOWO2_12_FULL_60_22 | reverse complement strand
TGGGATGCCGGATGCTCGTCTGGCAAGGAGGGATCGGGGCGTTTAGCGCGCTGGTGGGGGAAAGCGACGAATACGTGGGCTATGATTCAGCGGGCCAGCACATCGCGGCCGCACTGGGCGTCCCCACGCTCGATCTTTTCAGCCGGAACGCCTCCGCAGTCTTCCAGGAACGGTGGCGGCCCACAGGGTGCGGGGTAGTAAAGACGGTCACCGAATGCGCTCCGGACGGGACCCCGCGCCCCGTGAGAGCCATCCTTGCGGAAGTGATGGCCCAGCACAGGGAAATCCGCTCCGCGAAACAAGCCTAGTCTCTGTCCCCAACGCGCTGAGAGCGGCGCGCTTGGGATTCCGTAAGAAACTACAGCATTTTCAGCGGTGGTGTATTGCTCGTCGTATGCGTCAGGGCACGGCTTCAGCCGTGCCGTAAACACCCCAAAATCAATCCGGGCTTTAGCCCCTGAGGTGTGTTTGTGTCAGCCAGTGTTGCGGAAGAACAAACCTCAGCGGCTAAAGCCGAAATGCAAACGCGCGCGCTCGGCATGGCTAAAGCCATGCCCTGACGAGATCGCGTCGCTCTACAGAAACTCTGAAAACAAGGCTAGTCTCTGTCCCAGCGCGCTGCTCTCAGCGCGATGGGGAACCCGCAAAAAACTAGGGGTGAGGTCCCATACCTGGACCACCCGGCACGAAGGTAGGCGGGCCTCCGACAAACGGTCCCGGCCCTATCATGATATCGAAGGTTTCGAACCCATGCCCAAAGCCGCGTCCTCTAAAGCCGCCTCCCGGCCCGGGGCCTTCCATCAGGCCGAAAGCGGCCAGCGGCCCGGACTGCGGGGCCAGCCTCAAAGCCTCCTGAATCTGAGCTACCTTCTGTTTCTGCGCGGAGGTCAACAGAGCCAGCGCGGCATCGTGGTAGGACTTCGCAGCGTCCTGCATCTGCTTGCGCAGGCTTTGTTCCTGAATCAGAAGATTGCCTAACTCGGTGGGGTTGGGGCTGGACGATTGCAGCAAATCGTTCTTCTTCTGTTCCAGGGTTCGGATCTGATTGGCCCAATCCCGCGTCTTTTGCAGGAAAGAATTTCGCAGGTCCACAAGCTGCTGAACTTGCTGAGCAGACAAATCCAAAATACTTCGGATGGCCTCGCCAGGACCTGGCGGGGGACCCGGAGGATTCGGGGGAGGTCCCTGCTGTGCCCTTGCCCAAGCGGAAAGGAAGAGCAGGCACGCCGGCAGGATCATGGTCAGTCTCAATTTCATGGAACAAACTCCTTTGGAATATTTGGTTAGACTCTTGCTTCACTCGCCGGGGACGGAAAATCGTTCCGCCCCTCACAGATAGGAACCCCTCGCAGGATCAAAAGTTGCCTGGCGATTGCAAAAAGGAGGAGGAACGGGACCATTCAGCGCCCATACCGGGTGGCGAGGGATTGAGCGAGTTCGGCCTCCAGGTCTTCATAGCTCATCCGCAAGACTTCTTTCAACGCTTCCGCTGGCGTCCGGCCCTGTCCCAGGGTCTTCAAAAGCTGAGCTAATTGGTAGACTCCGTATCGCTCGCGGAGCATCTCGGCGGCTGCCAGAGATTCCGCATAGGCGAGCGCCACCTTGGGAGAATCGAACTGGAGAAAGCCTCGTTCCAGTTGCGAAAGAGGAATTTGCCGGGACTCGGCAAAGAGCCGGGCCAACGCAGGCCCAAAGCGAGAGCTGTTCTGTCCGCTTTCGAGCTGCGCCAACCCCTCGTTCAGCCAGGTGGGGCAGCGTCCTTCGGCCAGCCGATGGACAAAGGAATGGACCATCTCATGCTTCAGCACGCGGGCCAGTTCCGGGGTCATGCTGGTCAAGCCCTGGACCGGGACGCGAATCTTGCCGTCGTTGAGCGCGCCGGCCCAGCCGGGAGCGCGCGTGATGTCGGCAAACTGCTGGTTGGTGTAGAGGAGAATGGCAATGGGTTCGCGAGGCCAGTAGTCCAGCGCCGCTTCGACCTCTTGATATTGCCGCTCCAGAGTGTTGAGGATTTCCCGGCTAAAAACGGTGGAGACCTGGGTGCCTTCCCAGCTCAGGGCGAAATTGCGGCTTTCCGCCTGGTCAAATCGGCCTTCCACTTGCGCTTCGCTTTCGGCCCGGAGGATGCGCTGCCCGAGCTGCGCGTCCGGGCGAATCGCCTGAGCCCGCTTCCAAAAGCGCAGCGCCTTTTCCGCTCCTTCCAAGTAATAATAAGCGTATCCCAATAGCGTCAGGACAACGGGAGAATCGGCGGACACGCTCTGGGCCACCAGCAGGTGCTCCAGAGCCTCGGCGTACTGTTGCCGCACAATGTCAATATCCGCCGCCAGAAGCAAGGCATTCAAATCCCGGCCGGAGAGCCGCAGCGCTTCCTCCGCCCAGCGGCTGGCGGGGGCGAATCGTCGCTGGCGGGCTTCAAAGGAGGCGGCGATCAGGTGAGCATTCACGGCGTTCTGGCGCTCCAGGTCACCCTTGCCGGCATTCCCGGCCAACAGTTGCAGGCGCTCCTCATCGATCGCGCCGTTTCGCACGATCCCTTCCGCGTCGGTTTGCGGCATCCGAACCTGGCCCGACAGCTCCTTGGCAACCTGCTCGTCTACGGCAGGGGCGGCCGGAGAGGCCGGAGCGGAAGAGCGTCGCGGCGGGGTCGGGCCCCCCTTCTCAATCCGCTCCACCAGTGACTTGGGGATCGAGACCCTGCCGCCTTCCCCTTCGTAGAAAACCTTTTCGCCTTCTTCGGTGGCGGAATCCACCACGATGCGGCGGCCGTTTTTTAAGACAATCGTGTCGGCCCGCAGGGAGGGAACGGCCAGGAAGGGGAACAGAAGCAAGAGCCAAAAGGCTGCCCAGCGCATCCTGGAATTCCTCCCCCGTTCCATGGCGAAATTGTAGCAGATCATCCAGCGGAGCTGCTAAAACCCAATCCCCAAATCCAAGAAGCTATTGCAAAACCTGTTTTAGGCCCTTATAGTCCGGGGGCTTTCCGGATTGCATTTTCCTTAGCCCAGGCGTTCACGCCTGGGGTACAAGGTCGCAACCTCATTCTTTGCAGCCCCCTTCTAGGGGGCTTTCCACCCCCCTTTCCGCCGGCTGAGAAGCCCCCTGAAAGGGGGCTAACAATTTAGTTGGCGACCCTCCGACCCAGGCGTAAACGCCTGGGCTAGAGAAAAGAAAAGAGGGTGTTGCAACAGCTTCTAAACAAATTCAAAATCCCAAACACCAAAGTCCCATACTACTCCCTTTGCCAAGAAATGCTGCTCGTTTGGGATTTGGTGCTTCGGGTCTTGGGATTTGTTTCGGATTTAGAGCTTTTTCAGAGTTGCTGTAGAGTAAGGCGATCTCGTCAGGGCATGGCTTTAGCCATGCCGAAATGACGGCCTCGCGGAGCGGGCTTTAGCCCCTGAGGTATGTCCCTCAGCGGCTGAAGCCGCAAGGAAAAGGAATGGATTGGCACTCTTTACGGCACGACTGAAGTCGTGCCCTGACGCCTAAGAACGAACCATACACCAACAGTGAAAATGGTGTAGGCGTTTGGGTATTAGATATTCCTTCCCGGTTCGGTTGGAATCTGATTTCGCAGGTGCTACTTCGCCGGACCGCTCCCTTTCGGTCCCCGCCCAGGGTCTTTCATCAGAAAAAGGAGGGGGAGCATCAGCACGAAGAGCACGGCGAGCAGGCGGAACGCTTCGATAAAAGACAGCATCGCCGCTTGCCGTTGAACAATCCCGAACAGAGCCGAGTAGCTTTGTTGCGTGGCGGTGGAAATATCCGATCCCCCGGAAATGAACAAAGACCGGGCGCTCTCCAGCGTCGCGCGGGTTGGAGAACTGTACGGGGTAACGGCAGCCCCCAGGGTGTTGATATGGAATTGCTGGCGGCGCGCCAGAAGGGTCGCCACCGTGGCAATCCCCAGGCTGCCGCCGAGATTCCGCATCAGGTTGTAGATGCTGGTGGCGTTGCCCATCTCCTCTTTGGGAATGGGAGCCATGGTTGCCGTCGTGAGGGGTACGAAGAGAAGGGAGAGCGCCACGCCCTGGACAATCTGCGGCCAAAAAAAATCCCAGTAGCCGGCATTCAGGTTGAGCCGGGAAAAGTCCCATAAAGCCCAGACCGAGAGGCAGAGGCCGCAGGCTAACATCTTCCGCGCATCCACCTTGGCCACGGTCCGCCCGACAATCGCCACCGCCACGGCGGTCCCGACCCCGCGCGGCGCCATCGCCAGACCCGCCTGCACGGCGGGGTAGCCGAGCAGGGTCTGCAACAGAAGCGGGATTAAGACCGTGCTGCCATAGAGCACGAATCCCACCGCCGTGATCAGGACCACGCCCGCGCCAAAGGTGCGAATTTTCAACACGTGCAGATCGAGGACCGGATGGGGGACGACCCACTCATGGACCAGGAAGGCTATCAAAGCGCTGGCTGAGATAACGGCCAAGGCCAGGATTAAGTCGGAGGCGAACCAGTCTTCGAACTGGCCTTTATCCAGCATCATCTGCAACGCGCCCACTCCCACGGCCAGCAATCCAATCCCCCAATAATCAATGCGCGAGGAGCGCCGGCGGATGTAGGGGGGGTCATAGAGAAAGAGCTTAAGCATGGTAAGCGACGTGATCCCGATCGGGATGTTGATGTAAAACACCCACCGCCAACTGTAATTTTCGGTTACCCAGCCGCCCATCACCGGGCCCATCATGGGAGCGATGATGGCAGCCACCCCCCACAAGGCCATCGATTTGCCGCGTTCGTGCACAGGAAAGGATTCCAGCAGCACCGCCTGCGACAGCGGTTGCAGGCAGCCGCCGGAGATACCTTGAACCACCCGGAAGAAGATCAGCTCGGGCAGACTCTGCGCGAAGCCGCACAAAAAAGAGGAGATCGTGAATCCCGCCACCGCCGTCATCAGCAGCCGCTTGCGGCCGAAATAGCTGGCCAGCCAGCCCGTCAGCGGCAGGACGATGGCGTTGGCCACCAGGTAAGAACTCAATACCCAGGTGGATTCCTCGATCGTGGCGGATAAATTGGCGGCGATGTGCGGGAGAGAAACATTGACCACCGTCGTGTCCAGCACTTCCATGATCGTGGCCGTCATCACCGACATGGCGACGATCCAGCGATTGACGGCGGGATGCTCCGGTTGTAGCGGGTCGTTCATCGAAAAAAGTTTTCTCCCGAGGGCCGATCGCTTCGGGTCGCGCGCCGCTCGGCTCGGTCCTGGATGGAGAGTCCTATTTCGTCATCACGGTGGGTACAACGGACATTCCGGGGCGCAGCAGATGTTCCGGGTCCTGTCCTTTTTCCAGGACAATTCTCACCGGCACGCGCTGCACGACTTTGACGTAATTGCCGGTGGCGTTTTCCGGGGGCAGCAAGCTGAATCTGGCGCCGGTGGCGGCGGCGATGCTGTGCACATGCCCTTCGTACTTCCGCCCGCCGTAGGCATCTACGGAGAGGATCACTCTTTGCCCCGGCCGCATGTTGCGAAGTTGCGTTTCCTTGAAATTGGCCGTCACCCAGATGGTGTCGAGAGGCACGAGGGCGAGCAGCGGCTGTCCGGGCTGCACAATTTGCCCTACTTCCACGTTCTTTTTGCTGACGATGCCGCTGACTGGAGCTTTGAGGGTGGCGTATTCGAGATGGAGCTGGGCCTGCGCGACCATCGCTTTGGCCTGCTCCCATTTGCCGCGAGCCGAGTCCGCGCGAGCGCGCATGGCGGCGACCTGCTGGGGAGCGGTTTGCGCTGCCTGGACAGCCGCTTTGGACTGCGCCAGCTTGGCTTGTTCGCGCGCGACGCGGCTCTGGGCCGCCTGAATCCCCAACTCCGCGTCCGTTACCGAAGCCCGGGCGGCTTCTCCGGCGGCGCGGAGACTGTCGGCCGCCGCCACGGTCCCGTCATATTGCTGCTGCGAGATGGCTCCCTCGGCAATCAGTTGTTTCATTCGATCCAGGTCCCGCGCTGCCTTTTCCGAATTCGCCGCGGATTCCCGCAGCCGGGCTTGCGCCACCAGGAGCCGCGCGCGCGCCGCCTCCGTCTCCTGCTGCGCCACCCGGAGGCTCGCCCCCGCTTCCTCGACTCCCGCTTGCGTGTCGGAGAGGCGGCTGGTGGTCGTTTCCGAAGCGACCGGGACCTCGGCCTGACTGGCGCGCCACAGGGCCTCGGCTTCCGCCAAGTCCCCTTGGGCCCGGTCCAGAGCCACCTGATAATCCCTGGGGTCCATCTCGACCAGGACCTCGCCGGCTTCCACGACCTGGTTGTTTTCCACCTGGACCCGGATCACGCTCCCGCCCACCTTGGCGCCGATGGGATGGATATGGCCCTCGATCTGGGCGTCGTCGGTCGTTTCCCGGACCGCAGAGTACTGCCACAGGGCGAAGATCCCGAGAGCAGCCGCGAGAAGCACAGGCAGCAGAATCCATCGCAGGCGAGACTGCACGCGAGGCAAGGCGGCGGCCCGATCCGGACTGAAGATTTCTTCCTCCGGCAGTTCTCTGGGTTTCGTCTGGATTCGGTCCGCCATTATTTCCCTTCTCTTCTCAGAGATTGTTGAAAAACCCACGTGGGACAGGCATTCTTGCCTGTCGCCCGCCGGCAGGTTGCTGCAAACAAGAGACAGGCAGGAATGCCTGTCCTACCCGCAACGAGCAGTACAGGGTTTTTCAACAACCTGCTCAGGAGTTGTTCCAGGTTCTACGGCAGCGAGATTCTACTCCATCGGCTCCAGATTCTTTCCATCCACGCTGGCCCACAAATACCACGCCGCCACGGACCGATACGGTTCCCAGCGGCGGCCCATTCGCTCCAGCGTCCGCGGGGAGGGCAGCGTCTTGAATCCGTACGCCTTGCGGACGGCCTTCCGGATGCCCAGGTCGGTGGCCGGAAAGACGTCCGGGCGGCCCAACGTGAAGATCAAGAACATCTCCGCGGTCCAGCGCCCGATGCCTTTGACCTGAGTGAGATGTCGCATCACGTCCTCATCGTCCATCGCAGAGACCCGGCGCATCGGGAGAGATCCGTCCAGCAAGCAGCGCGCCAAGTCCTTCAGGTAGGAAATCTTCTGCGAGGAGAGGCCGGCGGCGCGCAGTTCATTGACCGGGGTCCGGCCAATCTCTTCTGCGGAAGGAAAGCGCCCCGAGGGGTACAGAGAACGGAAGCGGGCCAGGATGGTGGCCGCCGCTTTGCCCGTGAGCTGCTGATAGATGATGGCCTCAACCAGAGCGGGAAAATACGGGCTGCGCCGGGTCATCCTCAGCTCGCACGGCCCGACCCTGCGGATGAGGTCCGCCATGGTCGGATCGGCCTGGGAAAGCTCCCGCATCGCTTTCTCCAAAAACGACTCCGTCCGTGGATGCCTCTTGGTGTCGAAAATCATCTCTTGCCTACAAGCTGGTGCAAAACCCATAGTAAGTCTCGTCAGGGCACGACTTTAGTCGTGCCGAACGAGTTACAGAAAGGTTCGAATTCCTTGCGGCTTCAGCCGCTGAGGGACGTACCTCAGGGGCTAAAGCCCGGACAACAGAGCGTCCCTTTTCGGCATGGCTGGAGCCATGCCCTGACAATACCGTAAAAGAGGTTATGCAACAGCTTCTAGGCTCTTTCCGGTACTCCCCAATCAAAATCTAGCATAGCATGGAGGGTGGAATCTCTCGGCCCGGAACCGAGGGTGCGCTTTGAATCCGAGCCGCGAGCGTGAACGAGCGGAAATCCGAGTGGAGGCAACCAGACGGTGCGCACGATCATGGCGCTTCTGTTGGGCGGCTGGCTGTTGGGAACGCTTCTGATGGCGGGCGTGGCCACGGGGAACTTCTTGATGGTGGACCGGCTCCTCCGTTCGCCGGCCTCCGCCGATTTTCAGAAAGATGTCGCGGCACTGCCGCCGGGAGAGGCGCGCCTGATGCTGCGGTACCTTTCCTCCGAACTGAACCGCTTCTATTTCCGGGTTTGGGAAGCGATCGAACTTCTTCTGAGCGGGACGTTGCTGGTCCTGGCCGCAGCCGGATTGAAGAGCCGGAAACTGACTCTCGGCATTTCTCTCATCCTCGCCATTTCCCTGGTCATGGTCTTCTATCTCACTCCGGAGCTTGTGGAGGTGGGGCGCAGGCTGGATTTTCTTCCGCGCCAACCGCCCCCCCCGGAACTGGCCCGCTTCGGGCGGCTACACGCAACCTACTCCATACTGGACCTCGGCAAGCTGCTGCTGGGACTTTGGGTCGCCGTGGCGCTGGTCCGCCATCCTGCTCCATCTTAACAGGCTGCTGAAAAACCCGGTTTAAGCTATTGTCAGGGCACGGTTTTAACCGTGCCGAACAAAAGTCTCCAAGAGAGCGGCTTTAGCCGCTGAGGGCCCATGACGCACCTCAGGGGCTAAAGCCCCGTCTCTTCTGAGTCCCTATCGGCACGCCTGAAGGCGTGCCCTGACGGAGATCCAAAGAAGTTTTGCAACAGCTTCTAAGAAGAACCTTTCCCGGGTTGGGGAGGGGAAAGGGAGAGCAAGAATTCCACGTGGGAGGAGGTGTATTCGATTTCATGGCCCAGGCGCGCCAGCACGATCACGCAACCGACCTGCTCCCCGACGGTCGCCAGCATCTCGATCTCGCTCCCCGTGTGCGGGTGAGACTGGCGGTGCTGGACATTGATCACGCCCACCACTTCGTCGCGGACAATGACCGGAACGGAGAGAAACGCCTCAAAGGTGTCCTCCGGCAGGTCGGTGAAGAGCCGGAAGCGGGAGTCTTTGTACGCTTCGCGGGAGATGGCCACCATGCGGCGCTCCTTGGCCACCCAGCCCGTCAGCCCCTCTCCCATCCGCAGGCGGATGCGCCCGATCTGCGCGGGGTGAGGGAGGCTCGTGGCGCACAAGACCAGCTCGTCGCGGTCAATCAGATAGATCAGGCAAGCATCCCCGCCCGTGGCCTCGACCAACAGATTGACAATGGCTTTGAGCACATCGGGCAGGCTCATCTTCCGCGTCATCAGACGGCTCACCTTTTGCAGCACGACAAGCTGCCGCTCGGTTCGTTCGAGCTTTTGCTCGATATCCTGAACTTTCTTGCTGCTGGCCATCAAGACCTCCCGCAGAGAGCGTCCGCCCGCTTGGCTCTCTCTTCCACCATACCCCCAGAATGCTCCCTCCAGAAAGGGTAAAACGGCTGCTGCGAGCTTTTCGGCTCGCCATACCCTGATTCTCCTATGCCAATACTCATTTTTCTGCGAAGACCGGATGGGAAGGCCGCAGTCCGCAGTTTCGGGACTCGCGGTGGGGCAGACCCTTCGGCAAGCTCAGGACAGGCGGGACCCTGTACCCAGCCCCTGAACCCAGCCAAAGAAAAAATTGTGCCCTGGAATCCATCGAGGGGTGTATAGTGTGGGCTATTGGGAGGGGAAACGGAAATTCCGGTTTTGCCCGTTTGGGATGCAGCCCTCCAGCGCCTCCGGCTGAGGCGAGCTATTCTGGCTTGGCGGAAGTAAGGCAGTCACACGCAAAGGAGGGGACTTTTTCTCTTCTCCGAACATGCTATACTGCAAATAGATAGAGCCAGTTAGAAGATGGCAACAGGATGGGAACCCCGTAGCGCGCCGCTGCGCCTCTTTTGGCGTTCTATGCCGGCCGTGATGGATTCCCGAGGGTGTGGAATCGGTTCATTGGTGGGTCCGTGGCGATTTCTGAAGTGTGGCGAAGGACATTGATCTGGATGGGGATCATGTGGGCCGGAATCGGCTCCATGCCCGCCGCTATCCAGGAACCGCCGAACCCTGCCCCGCCGGTCGCATCGTCATACCGCGCTCTGCTCAATCGCTACTGCGTCACTTGTCACAACGAGAAGCTGAAGACGGCAGACCTCCTGCTCGACAAGATGGCTGTCGAGAACGTTGGAGAAGGGGCGCCGGTGTGGGAAAAGGTGGTGCGGAAACTGCGGACCGGGCAGATGCCCCCGGCCGGGGTGCCGCGTCCGGATAAGGCCGCCTATGACTCCTTCGCGACCTATTTAGAGGCGGAGCTGGACCGCGCGGCCGCTGCGAAGCCGAATCCCGGCAGGCCGGCCGCCCATCGCCTCAACCGGGCGGAATACACCAACGCAGTCCGCGACCTGCTGGCGGTGGAGATTGACGCCGACTCCCTGCTTCCCGCCGACGACGCGGGCCGCGGCTTTGACAACATCGCGGAGATCCTTTCGGTTTCCCCGCTGCTGGTGGAACGATACATGGCAGTGGCGCGCAAGGTCAGCAGCCTCGCTATCGGAGATCCGGACATCCGTCCGTTCACCGCGACCTACGATGTTTCCCGGCGCCTGGTACAAGACGACCGCAGGAGCGAAGATCTTCCGTTCGGGTCGCGGGGCGGAATCGCGATTCGCCATACCTTCCCGCTCGACGGCGAATACATCCTCAAAATCCGCCTGCAAAGAAACAATGACAACTATATCCGCGGGCTGGGCGAGCCGCACCAGCTCGATGTCCGCCTGGACGGCGCCAGAATCCGGTTGTTCCCGGTGGGCGGCGAGCCCAAGGGCAGGTCGGGACCCATTTATTCCTTCATCAATAAAGACTATAAAGGGGACCCCGAGCAAGAGAAATACGAATTCACGGCGGATGAAGGCTTGCAGGTTCGCTGGGCGGCGAAGGCAGGTACGCGGCTGGTTGGGGTCGCCTTCCTGAAGGCAACCTCGGAGCCGGAAGGCGTGCTGATGCCGCGTCAATTGTACGATGACCTCCTGGCCTATAAAGGGGGCGACCCGGGCGTGGACAGCATCTCGATCAGCGGGCCTTTCGACGCAAAAGGGTTGGGGGAGACACCCAGCCGGCGCAAGATTTTTGTGTGCAATCCCACCCCATCCGAGCCGCGAGCGTTAGCGAGCGGTTCTTTAGGCGGCGATGACGGCGCCCGCGGCGATGACGGCGCCCGCGGCAAGGACGAAGACGCCTGCGCCAAGAAGATCCTCTCCACGCTGGCGCGCCGCGCGTTTCGCCGGCCTGTCACGGATGAAGACGTGCGGACTCTGCTCCAATTCTACGGGGTCGGCCGCAGCAAGGGAGACTTCGAAGCGGGAATCGGGACGGCGCTGCAAGGAATCCTGGTTTCCCCGGAGTTCCTGTTCCGCATCGAACGCGATCCGGAGAGCGCGGCGCCGGGTACTCTTTATCGCGTCAGCGGCCTGGAACTCGCTTCCCGTTTGTCGTTTTTCCTCTGGAGCAGCATACCCGACGAACAGCTTTTGGAATTGGCCGAGCGGGGGAAACTGAAAGAGCCCGCGGTGCTGGAACAGCAGGTGCGGCGCATGCTCAGCGATCCCCGCGCGAAGGCCCTGGTGGACAACTTCGCCGGACAGTGGCTGAGCCTGCGCAAGCTCGAAACGGTGTCGCCGGACCCGCAGGTGTTTCCCGATTTCGATGACAACCTGCGGGAGGCGTTCCTGCGGGAAACCGAGCTTTTTGCCGAAAGCATTGCGCGGGAGGACCGCAGCATTCTGGACTTCCTGGATGCGAACTATACCTACCTCAACGAGCGTCTGGCCCGGCACTACGGGATTCCGAATATCTACGGCAGCGACTTTCGGCGCGTGACGTTGCACAATGAAGCGCGACGAGGACTGCTGGGACAGGCCAGCATCCTGACGGCGACGTCGTACGCCAACCGGACCGCTCCGACGTTGCGCGGCAAGTGGATGCTCGAAAACATGCTGGGCGCGCCGCCGCCGCCTCCTCCTCCGGACGTTCCGTCTCTGAAGGAGAGCGGCCAGGGAGCGAAGGTCCTCACGATGCGCCAGCGGATGGAGCAGCACCGCGCGAATCCGGCGTGCGCCGTGTGCCACACCCGGATGGACCCGCTGGGCTTCGCGCTCGAAAACTTTGACGCGCTCGGGAAATGGCGCGCCTCCGAGGGCAATACCCCGATTGATTCGTCCGGAGCGCTCCCCGACGGCACCCGGTTTCAAGGTCCGGCGGAACTGCGGAAGATACTGCTGAGCAATCCTCAACAATTTGTTACTACCGTAAACGAGAAACTGCTCACCTACGCCTTGGGCCGGGAGCTCCAGTATTACGATTTGCCGGCTGTCCGCAAGGTCCTGCGGGATTCTGCTCCCGGCCGGTACCGCTGGTCGTCCCTGATTCTAGCGATCGTCAACAGCACGCCATTCCAGATGAGGAGGTCACGAGAGCCATGATGATTTTCAAGAAGGCCATTCCCCGCCGCACGTTTTTGCGCGGGGCCGGCGCAACGCTGGCTTTGCCGCTGCTGGACGGAATGGTGCCGGCGTTCGCAAGAACGGCGGACACGGCGGCCCAACCGGCGATCCGTTTCTCCATCGTGTTTGTTCCCAACGGGAGGATTATGGCGCAGTGGACGCCGCAGGCCGAAGGCGCCGCTTTTGAGCTCCCTCCGACTCTGGAGCCGCTGGCTCCCTTTCGAGATCGCCTGCTGGTTCTGAGCGGCCTCGCCAGCCGGCCCAGTGTCATGGGCAGAGAGTTGCAAGGACCCCATGCGACGGCCAGCGGCTGGTTCCTGACCGGCGTACAGCCGCAACCGCCGGGGCAGGCCGGGATCACCGTGGACCAGATCGCCGCGAAGGAACTCGGGAAGCACACCCAGTTGGCCTCGCTCGAACTCTCGCTGGAGTCCGGCGAGACGGGAGGCGGGGGCGACGGCGCGGATAGTGACGCCTACCTCAACACGATTTCCTGGCGCAGCGCCACAACGCCGCTCCCGGTGGAGAACAACCCGCGCAAAGTATTCGAGCGACTGTTCGGCGAGAGCGACAGCACCGAACCGGCGGAGCGGATTCGCCGCATCCAGGAGGATCGCAGCATTCTGGACGTCGTGACTCAGGAAGTGGCTCGCCTCGCCAAAGCCCTCGGTCCGGGCGACCGCAGCAAGCTGACCGAGTATCTCGATGCCATTCGGGACGTCGAGCGGCGCATTCAGATGGCTGCGGAACCAGGCTCCTCGTCCGAACAACTCCAGGTGATGGAGCGGCCCTCGGGGATGCCGGCCGACTATGAAGAGCACGCCAAGTTGATGTTTGATTTGCAGACTCTGGCCTATCAGGCCGACCTGACTCGCGTGATCAGCTTCGCCATGGCTCGCGAAAAGAGCGAGCGGGCCTACCGCGAGATCGGCCTGGACGAAGGACACCACGCCCTGACCCATCACGGCGGCGATGCCGGGATGATTGCCAAATGCGTCCAGGTCGAGACCTATCAATCCAAGATGTTCTCGTATTTCCTCGAAAAGATGCAGGCAACGCCGGACGGCGACGGCTCGCTCCTGGACCATGCGGTGATCCTGTTCGCCAGCAGCCTGAGCGACGGCAACCTCCATGTGCAACAGGACCTGCCCATCGTCTTGATCGGCGGGGGAGCAGGCCGGATCAAGGGCGGGCGCCATCTCCGCTATCCCAAGGATACGCCATTGCCAAACCTGTTCTTGACCCTGCTGGACACGATAGGGATTCCCCTCGATCACTTCGGCAACAGCACCGGAAAGATCGAGCTTCTTTCCATCGGATAGACCGGGGGATGGGTTCTCCTGGCCAGAACCAGCCAGAACCAGAATGAAAGGAGGAGTGAGGTTGGGCGTCACAGGCAAAGCTTTGGGTAGCTGCTGGATCCTATCTCTACTGTCGGTCGCCAGCCTTGCCGCTGCCGGCGGCGATCTCCGGCTCGTCGAGGCGGTTAAGAACAAAGATCAGAGGACGGTGCGCTCCTTGCTCCAGGAGCACGTCAATGTGGATACACCCCAGGCGGATGGCGCGACGGCTTTGGCGTGGGCGGCCCACTGGGATGACCTGGAAACGGCGGACCTGCTGATTCGCGCCGGGGCCGACGTGAACGCGGCGAACGACTATGGGGTCACTCCTCTCTCGCTGGCCTGCTCCCGAAGCAACGCGGCCATGGTCGAGAAACTTCTCCAGGCCGGGGCGAACCCGAACGCCGCCCAAGGGACGGGAGAAACGCCCGTCATGACCTGTGCGCGCACGGGCAACGTGGACGCAGTGAAATCGCTCCTGGCTCACAAAGGGGACGCCAACGCGAAGGAAACCCGGCGGGGCCAGACGGCGCTGATGTGGGCGGTGTCGGAAAAACACACGGCCGTCGCCCGGCTGCTGCTCGATCATGGGGCGGACGTCAATGCCCAGTCACGGATGCCGGGTGGTTTCCCGCCGACCCAGTATCTCACCTACGGAATCCGCCGCCGCGATCCCAGCGGACCGGACCAGCTTGGTCCCGAGGACGTGCATCCGGACCCGCTCAGTTCCAAGGGTGGTTTTACTCCGCTGCTGTTTGCCGCCCGGCAAGGGGATCTCGAAACCGCCCGGCTGTTGCTGGAAGCGGGAGCGCACGTGAATGATGCCGCGCCGGATTACGGGAGTGCCTTGGTGGTGGCAACCGCCAGCGGACACGAGGCGCTCTCACAATTTCTCCTGGAGAGGGGCGCGAATCCGAACGTGGCGGATGGCTGGGGATTTACCCCTTTGCATTACGCCTTGCAAGGCGGCATCACAACCATTGGCATGTCCCGAGAGACGATCCCGAGCGACAGTTCCTGGTTACGGTCCAACATGCCGGAGGTGGTGAAGGCGCTCCTGGCGCATGGCGCGAATCCCAATGCTCGAGTCGGGAAGGGCTTCCCGCCGTTCGACTATTCGCCTTTTGCCCGCACCACCGGGAATGCGATGCCGCACCTCCGGCAGCGCGGCGCGACTCCGTTCTTGCTGGCAGCCGCATCCTTCGATGCCGGCCTGATGCGGCTCCTGCTGGCCGGCGGGGCCGATCCGCTGCTGGCGACCGAAGAGGGTACGACGCCGCTGATGGTGGCCGCAGGGGTGGGCCGGATCGAGGAACTCACGAAGGAAGAGGAGAAGAACGGTCTGGAAGCCGCCAAGCTGGCGGCGGAGCTGGGCAACGACGTCAATGCGGTCAACCAGGACGGCCGGACGGCGCTGGCGGGCGCAGCGTTCCTGGGAGCCAACTCGATCCTGCAGTTCCTGGCGGACCAGGGCGCCAATCTGGAGGCAAAGGACCGCTACGGACAGACGGCGCTGAGTATCGCTCTGGGCTACCCCCCACGCATCCCCGGGGGCGACAAACGGTTCCACAACCCCAAGCCCCACAAAGATACGGCGGACTTGCTGCTCCAATTGGGCGCCACCCCATTGCCTGCTCGGGCCGCAGGAAGCTTGTAGGTGACGCCTGTCTCCATTGAATAAACCTACCCGAAACTCCCCAAGCCCTCTCCCGCTTTGAGACCAAGCCCCTGGTTTGTCCGGGTCGAAAACCTTCGGTCCAAAACCGTCGGGTCGAAAACCGTCTCGGATCGTTTCTGTTTACGGCTCGCCGGGAAGCGGCCCAAAGGCAGGCGGAGGAACGCGGCGTTTCGACGCCGCCTGGTACGCCGAAGCTGCCTTCAGAATCAGGTGCTCCATACCGGGCTCTGCCCAGAAGGAAAGGGAGAACGGCAGACCGGGCGGGGGTAACGCCGTGGGGGTCGTGCCGGTCCTGCTGCGGTAGATTTTGCGCCCGTTGGCATCGGCCGCCAGCTCAAACCTCGGATCATAGGCGCTCCGCACATACCCGGCCGGGATGAGGGCTTCCGTGATTCCGGCGCTCGGCCCCAACGCGAACGAAACATCCCGATCGCTGACCACCGGCTCCGGAGCCAGACCAATTTTGCCGGGGGGCAGCGTGCTGTGCACATTGATGATGACGTCCAGCTTGTTTTCCTGAATCACTTTCAGGATCACCCGCAGCAGCAATTCCCGGAGCTGGATCAGTTCGGGAATCCCTTGGCGAGCGGTGAGTGGGTTGCGAAGATCCCGAATCTGCTCCCAGTTCTTAAAAGCCGCGCGCTGGTCGTCGCCCCAGAACTTGGAGCGCGCATTGAGCGCGGGCCAGTCCACCAGTGTCTCGGTGTAGCCGCGGTCGGCCCAGTCCTTGGCACGGCGCATCAGGTATTGCGGCACATGGAATCGGAAGGTTCTGGAGCCCGCCGAGCCAAGGATGCTGCGCAGATTCAGGTTCGGTGGCGCTGGCTCCAGCCCCTCCGCCCACCGCAGCATCCACTCGGCCGGGGAAAGAGGACCGGTTCCTTTTGTCACTCCGGGCGCGAAGGGAGTCGGTTCAATGCGCGCCGCAAACGCCGGGTACTTCGGCTCGTTTCCGGCCGCCAGCCGGAAGAGCAGATCGGGATAAAGAATTGGCACGATCTGCGCGATCGCCCGATCAAAGGAAGGAGAGAGGTTTTCGATCTCGGGATCGTCCACCCAGCCCGGCGTCACCGATTCCACCAAGGTGGCGCCCAGTTGTTTGCCGAGGACATTTTTCATTTCGGCGGCCGCCGCGTCCACGATCGGCTCGTCGGCCTTCGCGTGCTTCACCATGAACTCGCGCACGATGCCGATACGCATCCCCGACAGCGCGCCAGCGCGGCCGTCGTGGATCGCCTGGGAATACGGCTCGCTCCGAACGCTTGATCTCGGCACCGTGGTGAAAATATCGCGGGGGTCGTAATACCCCGCGACCGGATCTTTAAGCGCATCCAGGACTTTCGCCGCATCAGTGATGGCGCGGCAATGAATGCCGGCCCGATCGTGGTAGATATCCGCGCCGATGGCCCCGCCGAGGAAGGAGATGAGCGACTTGTGCGGCAGAATCAACGCCACCGCATTGTGATTCGCCGGGCCGCGACACGAACGGTTGGTCTCCTCGCACAAACTGCACATCGTC
>Ga0156329_1360_pt1 | contig 16759 bp, 9 predicted proteins | sample RifCSPlowO2_12_FD_107977 | JGI IMG/M metagenome (GOLD analysis project Ga0156329, IMG submission 107977) | Acidobacteria bacterium RIFCSPLOWO2_12_FULL_60_22 | reverse complement strand
CGCAATCCGGGCCACTCCGTCTTTCAAGGTTTGCACCATGTCGCCCTTATCCAGGCCCGCCGAAAAATCGGCCGCTGCCCACTCGACCTGATTGGCTTTGCGAACCCTCACTCCCCCGTCGAGGTTCGTAAAGCGGGCCTGCCGGGGCGCCGTTGTCTCCGCAATGCTGGCGCCGCGTCTCCCCAGAATCAAGTTCAGCAGGTTCTCTCTCCACTGCGGGAACACCACCAACAGGGTGACACTCGCAGCCAGGACAACTCCTCCGCAGAAGAGCCATACGGAGCGATAGCGGATCGTGTGCCAGCGACGGACCTCGTCGGTCTCCGGTTCCGGCTCCGGCTCTCCTTTCGGCATCAACGCATCGGGGATTTCCGGCATAGGCGTACTTTCCGACTTCCTCTCAAAAAATCTAGCACACGCGCTGGCGGCTGGCAATCCCTTCGGGAAAAAGAGAGTTTCCGGCGGAGTTGCATCCGCTGCTTGCGAGAGAGCAAGGGCCTGTTATGATTCTCTTGGTGGAGGAGCCGCCTCCGGGATCGGCGGCGAGCCTGCGCCTCTCCGGGGTTCGGGAAATCTGGGGGTTAGACCCCGGCGTTCCGCGCGAAGGAATGCCCGGCCGAAGGAACGATGCAATGCCCGTAATTGAATCCGAAGAGTTATTGAAAAGATACGGCGAGCTGCTGGCGGTGGACCGCGTTTCTTTCCAGGTCGAAAAAGGAGAGATCTTTGGATTCTTGGGACCCAATGGGGCGGGCAAGACGACGACGATTCTCATGCTCACCACCTTGCTCCGACCCTCCGGGGGCCGCGCCCGGGTTTGCGGACACGACGTGGAGCGGCATCCGGCCCGGGTGCGGGAGGCGGTCGGCTATGTCTCCCAGGAGATCGCTGTCGACGAGTTCCTCACGGGGCGCGAAAACCTCTGGCTGCATGGGAAGTTCTACCACATTCCCTCGAAAGAACTCGAACGCCGGATCGCGGAGGCCGCCCGCATGGTGGACCTGACCGATCGGCTGAAGGACCTGGTCGGGACGTATTCCGGCGGCATGAGGAAACGGTTGGACATTGCCGAAGGACTGCTCCACCGCCCGCAGTTGATTTTTCTCGACGAGCCGACGCTGGGCCTGGACATCCAGACGCGCCGCAAGATTTGGGATTACATTCGCCAACTCCGCGAAGAGGGACTGACCGTGTTCTTAACAACCCACTACATGGAGGAAGCCGACCTGTTGTGCGACCGGGTTGCGATCGTGGATCGGGGCGAATTGAAGGTGCTCGACACGCCACAGAACTTAAAAGCCAAGCTCGGAGGCGACGTGATCACGGTCGGGCTCGCCGATCTTTCCGAGGAGACTCGCCAGCGCGCGCGCGAACTCTTGGCGGGACTGGACTGGGTGAACCGCGTCGAGGCGCACCCGCAAGGGTTTGTTCTTATCTCCCGCAACGGCGACTCCGCTATTCCGCGTCTCATCCAGGCTGCTTCCGGCAGCGGGCTGGAGATCGCTTCCATCACCCTGAAGCGGCCGTCGTTAGACGACGTGTTTCTGACTTACACCGGCCACGAACTCCGCGAAGAGGAAGGGGGCGCGGACGCCTTCCGGCGGATGGCTCGCGGAGTCCGCCAGGCCCGCCGTTAGGCAGAGGAGACCCGATGCGCTTTTTGCACGATTGCTGGTTTGTCTGCTGGCGCGAACTGCTGCACTTTCTGCGCTCCAAGGTCAGCATCCTGGCTTCGATTTTCCAGCCGCTGGTCTGGCTGCTGCTGGTCGGCAGCATCTTCCAAAGGACCAATGCCTTGCCGGGCTTTCCGGCGCGCAGTTACCTCGACTTTATGACTCCGGGCGTGCTGGCCATGGTGGCCCTGTTCGGGGGCTCCTTCGGCGGCATGACCGTCATTTGGGACCGCCGCGTAGGGTTCTTGAGCAAACTGCTGGCGCTGCCGATCTCCCGCGCTTCGATCGTGGTCGGCAAGATGCTTTCCGTGGCCATGCGCACCGCCTTCCAATTGCTGATCGTGCTGCTCGTGGCCTTCGTGCTCGGAGTGCGCTCCGCGACCGGCGTGTGGGGGATTCCGCTTCTGCTGTTCATCGCGGTCCTGCTGACCTTTGCTTTCTCCGGGATTTCGATTACCGTGGGGGCGCTGGTGAAGCAACCCGAGACGTTTTGGGCCGTGGTAAATTTTCTGACCGTTCCGCTGCTGTTCACCAGCAGCGCGCTCTTCCCCTTGGAATTCGTTCCCGGCTGGCTGCGCGCAATCGCCTACCTCAATCCCGTCACGTATGCGATCAACTCGATGCGGGCGCTGATGATCGGGGGTTGGCACTGGAGCGCCATCGCCGGCAGCCTCCTGGTGGTTGTGCTGTTCTCGACCATCGTTGCTGGCATCTCGACATTGATCTTTGTCCGCCGCGTGGAGCTTTCGAGCTTGTGAAACTCGCCGCGCGACCTGGAGCCGTAGAAGTCGGACTCGTTTATTCCGTGCACGGAACGCTATCTCCATCGCTGCCGGATACCGGCAACCACTTGGCTGGGAGAGGTACAATGGGAGGGACGTCAGGCAGCAGATGCAATCCCACCACCAAACCTTGTATCGGGCGGCGCGCGCGGGAGGCACACTGGCCGCGGTGGGCGGGGTCACTGTAGTTTTTGCAAAGCTGCTCCCCGTCAATCCGACAACGGCAGGCTTTGCCTATCTCATTACGGTTCTCCTGATCGCCACGGTCTGGGGTTTGCCGGAATCGGCGTTGGCTTCGGTCGCCGCCACTCTTTGTTTCAACTTCTTTTTCTTTGCACCCGTCGGGACATTCACTGTCGCCGATCCCCACAATTGGGTGGCCCTGTTCGCATTCCTGGCCACCTCGCTGATCGCCGGCCAGCTCTCCGAGCGAGCGCGTCGCCGCGCGCAGGAAGCCATCCGCCAACAGATGGAGATGGAGCGGCTGTACTCCTTGAGCCGCGCGATCCTGCTCACCAGCCGCGACCAGCCCTTTGCCCGGCAGATCGCACAGGAAATCGCCCGCATCTATGAGTTCTCCGCGGTAGCCATCTTCGACGGCCGCGACGGGACCCTGCACCAGGCGGGGACTTTCGACTGGCCGGACGTCGCGCAGAAACTCCATGACGCCGCGATCCGAGAGACTCCCCTTTGGCACCCGCACACGACGACGGCCGTGGCCACCATCCGTCTCGGAGGACAACCGATTGGGAGCCTGGCGCTCCAGGGGGCGATGCTCTCCGATACGGGGTTGCAGGCGCTCCTGAACCTGGTAGAGATCGGGCTGGAGAGGGTGCGCGCGCAGGAGGCGGCAACGCGGGCGGAGGCGGCCCGCCACAGCCAGGAATTCAAATCCACGCTGCTGGACGCCTTGGCTCACGAATTTAAGACGCCGTTGACATCCATCAAAGCCGCCACCAGCGCAATCCTTTGTAACGGAGTGACGCAGCCGGAGCAGCAGCGCGAGCTGTTGACTGTGATGGACCAGGAGGCCAGCCGCCTCAGCGCCTTGGTGACGGAGGCGATCCACCTCGCGCGCATCGAAGCCGGCAAAATCCTGCTCCACAGGGAGCCGCACCCTGTTGACGGGCTGATCCGGCGTGTTTTGATGCAAATGGAAATCCCTCTGGAAGGCAGACCGATCCGTCTTGCGGTGGCCGGCACGGTTCCGCCCGTTGCGGTGGACGCCGAGCTTCTGGAGCTTGCTCTGAAGCAGTTGATTGACAACGCGGCAAAATATTCGCCTCCGGACTCGCCGATCTCGATCCAGGCCGGACTCACGGGTGATGCCGTCGTGATCAGCGTGCGCAACGAGGGAGCAGGAATTCCGGAAGAGGAGCGGTCGAAAATTTTCGACCGGTTCTACCGCGGCCAGGACGCCCGCCATCAGGTCGCCGGATCGGGAATGGGACTGGCGATCGCGCAGGAGATCATCCAAGCGCACGGCGGCGAACTGCGGGTCGAAAGCAGCCCCGGTCAGGGCGCCGAATTCATTGCGGTGGTGCCGTTCGCTCGCCAGGGCGACACGGCATGAGCAGAGGACGCATCCTGGTGGTGGATGATGATCCGCAAATCCGTCGGGTCATGCGGACGACGCTGGTGGCGCAGGGCTACGAAGTCAGCGACACGCGCAATGGAGAAGAGGCGCTCGAGAAGCTTCGGGGGAAAAAATACGACCTGGTGCTCCTGGACATGAACATGCCGGGGCTGGGAGGTCTGGAAACCTGCCGCCAGATCCGCGCCTCTTCCGATGTCGCGATCCTGATGCTGACGGTGCGGAGCGCAGAAAAGGATAAAGTGGAGGCGCTCGATGCCGGCGCCGATGATTATGTAACCAAACCCTTCAGCACGCCGGAATTGCTGGCCCGGATTCGCGCGGCCCTGCGCCGGCTGCCCTTCTCTGCGGAAGCAGGCCGCCCGGTGATTCTGTTGGAGGACTGCGAGATCAATCTGGCCACCCGCCGCGTCACCGTTGGAGCCAACGAGGTGCGGCTGACCCCCAAGGAATTCGACTTGCTGCACTATCTGGTGACTCATCCCAATATCCCCATCCCCCATACCGAACTCCTCCAGGCCGTCTGGGGCCCGGACTACGGGGAGGAGGTCGAGTACCTCCGCGTTTTTGTCAATCAGTTGCGCAAGAAAATCGAGAAGAATCCTTCTCGGCCCAAGTACCTTCTCACCGAATCCTGGGTCGGCTATCGGTTCGATCTGCCGGACCGTACATAACCCTTTCCCCTAACGGAATCCTAATGGTTTCTTTATGCCTTCTTTAGGCGTGTGGCCTGCTGTACAGGTTACTATAAGAACAGCCGAACTCTACCCAGGAGGCGGAGGACCCAAGCAGTTGGGGCGCAGTCCCGCATTGCGGGACGGGGTACTTTCAAGCCCTAGCCCGTCAGCTAACTCCGCAGGCGAATTTGAGAGCCACCGGACTGGGCGATGGGTGGTCGAAAGCGTACCCCATGAAAATTGGAAGCCTCTCTCCGGAGGCCGGGGTGGGCCTTGCCGCCTTAGCCGTGCGGACCTTTGTCCCTTCTGCGCGGGAATCCACCAAGCATGAAGCCTGCTCATCGCGGCGGAACAGGAGGGGAACTCCATGGTCCGTTCGCTGAAAAAGCTGCTCATCGGCACTCCCCTGGAAACCGCTTCTCTGGACGAACAGCGACTGGCCAAGAAGGCAGCGCTTCCCGTCCTCGCTTCGGACAATCTATCGTCCAGCGCCTACGCAACCGAGGAAATTGTCGTCGCTCTGATCGGCGCGGCGTCTGTCGGCGTAGTTTTCCCCCTTTATTACGCCATACCCATTGCCCTGGCCATCGGCCTGCTTACCGGGATTGTCGCTATCTCCTACGGGCAAACGCTCCACGCCTACCCGACCGGAGGCGGGGCGTATACGGTGGCCAAAGAGAACCTCGGCATCACTCCTGCGCTCGTGGCCGGCTCGTCCCTGCTGGTGGACTACGTCCTGACTGTGGCGGTCAGCGTGGCCGCCGGAATCGCCGCCATCACCTCGGCGGTGCCGGCTCTCTACCAGCACCGGGTTGGCCTTTCGCTGTTCACCATAGCCGTCATCCTGCTTGCCAACCTGCGTGGAGTGCGGGAATCGGCGGCTGTGTTTTCCGGGCCGGTTTACTTATTCCTCGGCTCCGCTTTCCTGCTGATCTTCGCCGGCTTTGTTCGTTATGTCACTTCCGGCGCGCCGGAAGCGCAACCGCTGCCTGCCGCCACAGCGCCGGTGGTGTGGAATTTTGCGATGGTGTTTCTTCTGCTGCACGCCTTCGCCTCCGGGTGCGCGGCGCTGACGGGGATCGAGGCGGTGGCGAACGGCGTGACGATCTTCCGCCCGCCGGTCTCTCGCAATGCCTCGACGGTCCTCTACATTTTGGCGACGCTCCTGACTGTGATGTTCCTGGGGATTACGGTGCTGAGCTATCTGTATGGCATCCACCCGCTAGAGGGGGAAACGATGCTTTCGCAGCTCGGTCGCACCGTTTTCGGTTCGGGGGCGGTCTACTACACCATCCAGGTCTCGACCATGGCGATTCTGGTGCTCGCCGCCAACACCAGCTTCGCCGATTTTCCGCGCCTCGGCTCCGTGATGGCCAAGGACCGCTTCCTGCCGCGCCAGTTGGCCAACCTCGGGGACCGTCTCGTTTTTTCCAATGGCATGATTCTTCTGAGCCTGGCGGCCGGCCTGTTAATCATTCTCTTCCAGGCCGACGTGCACCTTCTCATCCCTCTCTACATGGTGGGCGTCTTCATTGCCTTCACGCTTTCGCAGGCGGGGATGGTGGTTCACTGGCTCCGTTCGCAGGAGAAAAAGCGCCGGCGCTTGCGGATCGCCGTGAACGCCTTCGGCGCGCTCACGACTTGTTTGGTGTTGGTCGTGGTGGCAACCGTCAAGTTCCTGGACGGCGCCTGGGTGATCCTGCTGGCAATTCCTTTGTACGTACTGCTCTGCTGGCGAGTGCGGCAACACTATTTCCAAGTGAGCCTGGAAATGTCATTGGCCGACTATGAAAAGCCCAGGGAGCTTCACCACACCGCCGTGGTGCCTGTGGCCGGGATGAACAAAATGGTGCTGGCAGCCATTGAATACGCCCGATCCATCTCGCGGGACGTCCTGGCTGTCACGATCAATGTTGACAACGCCGACCGGGAAAAATTGGAGCAACAATGGGAAGATTGGGTTGCGGACGTGCCCCTGGTGATTCTGGAGTCACCCTACCGTTCCATCCACCGGCCCCTGCTGCTGTTTATTGATGAGCTGGAAAACTGGCGCAAGGATGACGTGGTTACCGTCGTCATCCCGGAATTCGTTACCCGGCACTGGTGGCACCACTTCCTTCACAACCAGACCAGCCTTCTTCTCAAAGCGGCGTTGCTCTTCCGCCCCCGCATTGTTGTCGTCAGCGTGCCGCAGCACCTGCGCCGATAGCTAGCGCACTTTTACTGTTCGTGTAACCCTCCCTGCCCCCCCCCGAGTGTCATCCCGAGGAGCGCCAGCGACGAGGGACCTGCACATCGCTCTCCTGCTCTCCCCGCCCTAAGTGCAGATCCCTCGTTGCGCTCGGGATGACAGGAGGTGGGATTGGGATACATCAATCGTGAAACTGGTCTAGTGGGCGTAATAGTTCTCCAGGGGCTTGGTGGGCCACGTTACCGGGCCAACCGGCGAAAGCCCGATCTCTTGCCCCAGGGCCGGCATCAGATGCACAATCTTTCCGCCCACCGAGGTCATCAAGACCTTCACCTTGGGGATGTCATCCTCCGGAATGGTCAGAAAGTCTCGATCCAGGACGATGTAATCGGCCAACTTGCCTGGCTCCAGGGTCCCCAGGGATTTTTCCCGCAAGAGGTAATACGCGCCCCAGCGGGTCAGCGCCTTCAACTGGATGATGCGGTCGGTGCGCTCGCTGGCGCCGTAAACTTTTTGATCCTTGTCGTTGAACCGCGTCATGCCCTTGTGGACAAAGAAGAAGACCTTCTGCGGCAGCGCGCGGTCAATTTCAAACCCATTCATGATGCCCGCCGCCGTCACGCTTTTTCGCGGGACGGCCCAATTGGCGTATTCGATGCCGTAGTTGCGGACCCGAAACGAGGTGTCGTAATCCGTGCGGTTCTCCCACAAGACGGTATTGATCATGCTCACCATCATCCCCAATTCCTTGAGGATGGGGATCTGGTCGGGCCGCGGCGCCCCGGAAGCGTGGTCGAAGGCGTGCCGTTTGGCGCGTATCTGTTCCCGGGTCATCCCGGCTTCTCGGCTGGCCTTCACGATGGCGTCCAGGAAGTAGTCAATATCCTTATCGCCGCCGGAATGCATGGTGGCAACGCGGCCTCCGGCCTTGATGATATTCTCCAGCATTTCTCTTCCGGGGGACCCTGGGGCTAAGGCGCAGGTCTCGCGGGCCTTGGCCTCTTCCGGAGCCCGCAGCGTGGTGCATCCACCTCCGGGATTCCCCCAAGCTCCGACGTTCCACAGATAGTCAGTGCCGTTGCCGAGTATGCCGGCGATTTGGCGCAAGGTGTCCATGCTGAAGTCCGGGCCGATGTAGCCCCAGCCAAAGCGTCCCGGCATTTCCCCTCGTTGGTCTAGCAAGTTCAGCGCCTGAAGATTGTGATAGGCGTAAGGAGCCGAGCCAAAGGTAGTGATCCCGTGGGCCGCCCAGAGTTCCATTTCCGCCTTCAATATTTTCGCCAGGGCCTCGGTTCGGCCCTGGAAGATGATGTCGGTTTCCAGTTGCCGGCCCAGCGGATCGCTGGCCTCCGAGGCTCCGGGACGGGTTCCGGCCCAGGAGTAGACCTTGCGCACTTCTTCCAGCCCCTTGCTGTTCACCATCACTTGGGGTTGCAACGGCCAGGCATCCCGCACGCGGACCGGATGGGTGGAGACCAGTTGATCCACCCGTTCGCGGGTCACGGTTTTGGGGAACCAGTTGAACAGCCCTTCGACATTCTCAAAATCCGAACCCCAACTGAAACTCAACCAAAGCCACTGGCCCGGTTTCGCCTGTGCGGCCATATCTTTGAGCGTGGTCTCCCATTTTGCTTTCTGCTCCTCCGCTGTCCCGGTCAGCCAGCGAATCATGATGAAGCCGTTGTCCTCGGGCAAGGCGTGTTTCAGCGCTTCCGGCTCCGTCCACATCCAGTCGGTGGGGTGCTCGTGAGTGTGAATAAAGCTGGGCAGCACCATCCGGCCTTTGAGGTCAATCTGTTTGGTTTGCGGCCCGGCCAGGGCGCGCAGGTCGGCGTTGTTTCCGGTGGCCAGGACCTTCCCCTCCCGGATGGCCATCGCCTGCGCAATGGTTCCCACCCGCGACTCAAACGAACTGTCGTCCATCGTTACGATCTTGCCGTTATAGAGAATCATCTGGGGGTAGCCCAGTTTGGCTGCTACATCCACCCTCTGGGCCGCTGCGCAGACTCCGAATAAAAAAAGTGCCAAGCCTACCATCCCTGTCAGTTTCATGTTGACCACCTCCCGTGTCATAGGATGGGAACAGGCCCGCTCCCCGAAGGGTTATCCCCAGATACCGCCGGTTCCGCAAACAAAAAGGAAAACAATCTGCGACATCTGTAAAATCAGCGGACTGGGTCTCTCCGGACCTGCTTTCCCGAAACGGAGACTACTCTGCCCATGCGAACCCTGTCAAGTACTTTTGGAACCGTTGTCAAGCCCCATTAGAAATGTCCCCATGCTTACCCCGTTAGAAGTGTCCCCTTTTGGATTTCTACAAGAGTGATCATCGCGAGGCGCGCGTGGGAAAGTGGGAAACCTGCTTTTGGTTTTCCACTTTTCCATCCGCGTTTCGCCCGGGCTGTGGGCATTTCTACAGCAGCCCCCCTACTGGCTGCGCCCGACTACCCGTATTCCGCTGTAGCCGCGCCGCCACGGGTGATCGGCCACCGGCTTGAACGTTGGTAACGGCGTTTGATCGCACAGTTCGTTGCGCTGAGGCGTCTACTGGACGGGAAACGCATCATTGAGGATATACGCCAATAACAGCGGTTTGGTAGGAGCTTAGCGTCACGACAAAGGGCCCAAATGTTCGGGTTCCTTGTTCCACGACCACAGTCGCTGTCGTTGGACCGTTCCCGTGGTCTGAATAATAGTGGAGAAAAACAGTATAAGAAACGCCAGGCGCAAGCTGCCTCAGGTCAAATACTTCAGGGCCAAAACCATCGACATCATCCCTGTCGAGGCATCCATTCGGTATGCCGCAAAGGTTTCCATACCAGGATTCATTTCCAAGAGAATCTCGAACGTGAAGATCGACGTCGGTATCATATTTATCCCACCTCAGTGTCACCCTCAGAGCAAGCGGATCGATCATGAGTGGAACGGTTGTGATGTTCGCGCTCGCCCCAGCCGTGTTTTGAACAGCTATTGACAACTGATTTGTTGAGCCTACCGGGAGCGCCAGCGGCACCAGGTCGAGGATCCCTTGGTAGGTAAACGGCGAAGAATTGACCTGGCGCCTCGTGGCTTCAATATTCGTTCCGTTCACAATGGCAACCCCGGATAAATTCTGCAAATAACCGGCCACATTCTGCTGGCCGATAAAGAGGAACGGATCGACCGGTGCACCATTTACGCGATACTCCAGGTGAAGGTGATCTCCGGTAGCAGCGCCGGTATCACCGGAAGTGCCTATCTGAGTGGCGGTAGTCACCTGGGTACCGACCGCCGGCAGATTTTCAGGCTGGAGATGACCGTACACCGTCACGGGGCTTGTGCAGTCCACCAGTGCGTTGCTATGATCGATTCTGACCCGGTGACCCAAGCCACTTTGGCACACACCTGCAGCGTCCACATTAGGGCAAGGAACCTGCGGACCTGAAGCACACACTCGACCCGCCGCGACCGGGTAGACGGGCTGCGCACTCGTATCTAAGTCCAGTCCAGCGTGAAAAGACGGCTGCCCTGTAAAAGGGTCCAGTCGTGGCCCGAAGTCGGACGTTACGTTCATGTTAGCATGAAGGGGATTTTCAACTTGAGGTGGAACTGAAAATGTCAAGTTCGCGGCCAGCAAGACGGTTCCGTAGGGCGCGGCGCGAACCGTATCAGTAGGAATTATGTTGGTAGCGACAACAGTTGTGGTGGGCGCATTTGTATACGATCCGACCGCGATGTAGGTTGTGACGGAATTGGACGGGGAGAACGCATGGGCCGGTAGACTGGCGCGTGCCAATCCCCTTATCGGATCATATGCCGCCCCAAGTCGCTCGAACGTAGAAATCCGTTCCTCTTCCGAACCGATCTGTGAAATCAGCGCAAACAATTCTACCGAGTGTCCGGGTGGGAGACTGCTTGCGAACGTTGGAGGCACTTGCACCGTAACTGCTACAGCGGTAGTTATGTTCACCGAACTCGTAATCTTCAAGAGTTCCGGCAAAGAAGGTCCTGCTCCCACTGTTTCACTGCGGTAGAGCACACTTTTCGAATCCGAGATAACCTTCTGCAATAAGAGGTTCAGTTGTGGGCGGGACGGCACTTCCGGAAGGCTGACGCTGGCGAACTGGTCCATGGACGCAGATCCCCCGCCCGGCCCAATGGTTGACTGTGTCTGATCGAGCACTCGCTCCGGCTGCTCGACCTGAAGTCCCAAGAGCGTCAGCTTCAGGAATCCTCCCGGAGCACTGGCCAAAGTGACCGTAAGCGTGTTCGATTCGAGCAGTTGTACGTCCACCTTGATCTGGGCGACCTGCTGGTTCAGGTCGGACGGCGACACAAGCACCCTGCCATTCAGATCAACTCTTGCACTGCTGATGCGCGACCTCCCATCGGCCTCGCCATTCTGCACAAGGAGTCGGAAGGGATCCTGAAAGCCAGGCAGCTTCGGGAACCTGTACGTAAAAGCGGTAGGCTTGCCAGTAGCCCTTAATGCTGTGACAGGGCCGAACATTGGTCTTTCCTGCCCTGGGAGCTGTGCTTTCCCGTCTCCTGCCGTGAGCACGAGAGCTCCGATTAGGAGAGCCAGGTATTTCGATCTGACGCGAGTAGTGTTAGGCATGTCTCTGCAACCTCCTGCTTGTGAAGCAATTAGAACAGTTTTAATGGCAATGTCAAGGGATTTCCCAAGATTTTGGAACCGTCTCCCGGCGAGGTTCCGAGGAATCAGAAAGAGAAATCGGAAATAGGATGTGGATCGTGCGGGAACGGAAATGATCGCCGCCGAACTCTGCCCCCGATTCTCTTCGAATGCCTCCGGGACCGGCCGGCTTGCCAGTCTCGCCGATTTTCAATACACTGGGCGATAGCTTCGCGTAGAACACGTGGGCACGTAGCTCAATTGGCAGAGCAGGGGACTCTTAATCCTCAGGTTGCAGGTTCGATTCCTGCCGTGCTCACCATCTTCTGTGTGCTAAGGTGCGGGGTGCGGCCGCGCTGCGGTCGCAGGGAAAAAAGGTGAAAGATGCCGATCGATAAATTCGAGCGCCGGGGTGTGGACAGCGTTTCGATGCGCTCCATCTGGCCGACAGCCGGAGGCACGCGATGAAGGAGCACAACAGGAAGTCTCGTTTGGTTTCGGCGCTGACCGCAGCCGTCCTGGCTGCCGGCACGACGCTGGCGCAGCAGCCCGCCGGCGGGACCGTCACGACCGGCGAAGCTCCAGCCACAAACTGTGGCATCGTCACCGCCTGCACCTCGGGGCTGAAGGTGAACTTCAATCCACAGGTGTGCGGGACCATCACCGCGCCGGACGGGAGCAAGTGGGCCGTGCCGGCAGCCGTTACCGACGGCCCCGCGGCGGTAAACATCTACAACGACTGCACCGGCCCGGGCGACAACCCGAAGTATCGGGAGCAGCTCCAGACGGTGGTGATTGATCCGGATGGCGTCGAGATCACCGGATACATCTTCGCTGACAACTATTACGAGCTCTGGGTCAACGGCAAATTCGTCGCCAAGGATGGGATGGGAATGACGCCGTTCAACTCCACGGCGGTTCGATTCAAGGCGAAGTACCCGATCACGTACGCGTTCAAGGCCGTGGATTGGGAAACGCATCCCGGCCTGGGCCTGGAATATGACGCCTACAGCGTGGGCGACGGCGGGTTCATCGCCCGGTTCAGCGACGGCACCGTCACCGGCCCGGACTGGAAGGTGGAGACGTTCTACATTGCGCCGCTCAGCGATCCTTCCTGCGTGAAGACGACGAACGGCCGGGACTCGACTGCCTGCCCCTCCCAAAAGAGACAGGGTGGCAACAAGGCGACTTGCGGGCTCAGCGACCCGCAGAGCTGCCAGGCGCTCCACTTCCCGGTGCCGGACAACTGGATGGCCCCGAATTTCAACGACTCGCAGTGGACCACCGCGACCATTTACAAGGCGGAGGAGGTGACCGGTGCGCCGGGGTACGTCCAGTATGCGGATCGGTTCCAACCGGCCCAATTCATCTGGACCCGCAATCTGCTGCTGGACAATCTGGTGCTGGCCCGCTACCTGGTGAAGCCGCCGCCCCGGTGAGTCGCGCCATCCCACCCCGAGCCCGCCAAACACCGCGCAGGTCCGCGTAACGATCTGGATTCCACCCCCGATCAAACAGCCCAGTGGGTCCCGGAAGTTATGGTTGGCCCACAGGGATCGTGGCAGGAAGATTGATGTTGCTGGTGATCCCATTCTGCCTGATAAAGACAGGGACGGCATCGCCCGGCGGAACGCTCGTAGGAAGGATAACATTGACCTGGTAGAGACCCACAAACCCGGGCGCTAGACCCTGATAGACGACGGGGGCGTCCTCCCCACCAATCGTCACCGTAACGGGATTCGTCACCCTGCTGGAGGGTGGCCCCGCTGCGCCCGACTCCACAGGCGGTTCCGTGCTGCCGAGTCCGTTGGCATAAATTTGGAGTGTGTCCCCAGGACGAGCCGGGTTCGCCGGCGTTATGAGGCGCGACTGTCCGTCGAGGATTGCAGCACCAGTGCTCGCGATGAATATTCCCGGCTGCGCTGGCGCTATCAGGTAGTTTTGTGGAGCTGTGAAAAGCCCATTTGCACTGACCACTACAGAAATGCTGGAGCCCTCTTTGACCTCAAAGGGCAACTGCGCGTTGATCTGATCCGGAGCGACAAAGTAGAGAGGGAGGTCCTGATTGCCAACTCGAACCCGAACCCCGGCCAACTCACGCTCCAAAGGAATGCGGGAAGCCACAGCGATCTGCCGGGCCAGACGCGCCCCGAAGATAGAAAGGATGCTTCCGGGGGCTAGCGGTCGGCGCGGCGTGAAGCCGGCTCCTTCCACCACGCCGTCGGTAAACAATACCGGCAGTTGCACACCCTCAACCGCGGCTGCTGTGGATACTGCATAGGATCGTGTGACTGGGGCGAAGCTTGGGTGCAACGCCGTAATCGTCAATGAAGTTGCACCCGCTCGCTGGGGCACCCAGGTACCGCTGTAGGTCCCATTCCGGAGCGAGTTGAGCGTAATGGTGCTGCCTTCGGCGCTGGCGACCACGGCAGCGTCATTCACTGCGATCCCGCAAGAGTTCACGATGTTGACGAGTAACACCCTGGGAAATGAAGTCGGGATGCTGACTCCGTTGCCAATCGTGTTAGCGATCAACTCCATGCTCTGCGGGGTACAGCCGTCCACCGCGGTCGGCGGCCCCGAGCGGAGTCTCTGCGGCAGCGTCCCGGGCGGCGCCACCACCAGCAACACGTCCGCCTCTTGGGATGCTCCCGAAGAGAAAGTGCTGCGAATCGTGCCGCGATAGACCCCGGCGGACAGTCCTGCCGGGTTCACGGAAACCCGCACGTTGATTGGACCAGATGCGGTGGTTCCCCCCGACGGGCTCAGGGCCAGCCAATTTCCGCCGAAGGTCGTCGAAGCAAAAGACTGAACTGTAAGAGTTCCTCCCCCGCCATTGGCTATAGTCAGGTCTTGCCCTGCGGGGGCGGCCCCGCCCTGCGAAGCTACAAAGAGAAGTCCGTTAGGACTAGTCAGCGGTGAGGCGGGCGTGGCCCCTGGAACCCGCTGCAAGGTGACGGTGACCAGTTGTGGATCGTTGACTGCTCCCGAAGCGGAAACAGGAAGCAACGCTTGGTATACACCCGAAGGCATGGTCTGTACTTGGGCGTTGTTGACCGACAGGGTTGCGGAAGTGGCCAGGGACGGATCGCCGCCAGAGGAGCCCGCCAGCGGTGAGACGCTCAACCAGCTCGGCAGAGCATTGGCCGGGATGGACCAAGCGAGGTTGCCCTGCCCGCCATTGAATACTCTCAGGGTCTGCGGCGGTGGCGCCGAGCCCCCTCCGGCTACGGTATAGAGGAACGACGGCTGGCTCAGCACCAACCGAGCCTGCGTGGAACTGAGCACCACAGCGATCGGGACCGCTACCACATAACCTGTTGCTGTGTCCGTGATAGTAACCAACCCCTGATAGATGCTCGCGGATCCCAGTGCCGCATAGTTGACTTCAACTGTGAGAATGGAGGGTAGGTTTGCAGGGACCGAGCCCGAGAGCGGAAAGGCTGATAGCCAGCCACTGCCGTTCAATTGCGCCACCTCCGCCGACCAGTTCACCGTGCCGCCGAGGCTGCTGATCTGCAATTGGTGGCGTGTGGGAGCAAGCCCCACCGTGGCGGGAAGGTTCAGCGCCTCCGGAGTCACCGAAATGCTCGGTGGGGTTAATGCCCGTTGAATGGGGTCCGTGAGGTTGGCATTGAAAATGGCGGAAATCTCTTCTCCCAAAACGGCGGCAATCTCCACTGGCTGCGGCTTCTCCGGATTCGCCGCAAAGTTCGGCTGTCGAATGGCTTCTCTATCAATGGGAAGAGAAGAGCGTCGGCCAGCGCCTGTGAGATTGGATTCAAACGTCGCGACAACCGCGCCCGGGGCAAGGAACGATTCCGCATTGGTGGCCAAACCTGGATCCAGGGCACCTCCGGACAAACCATTTGGTAGTGTGGACGCACCTACCATCATCGAAAGCAGCCCAAACGCCGCACCGACCAATAGCAACACACCAGCAAGCAGATTCCTTTTCATAAGGAGGCATTTTATGCGTATTCATTAAGTCAAGGCAATAGAAATTTTCCCGAAAGTCCGGGCGCTCTATGGTGCGGGCTCGATGACAATGCGGGGACCCATCCACTGAACCCAGGAGGCGTGCTGGCCTTGCGGGGTCGGAGCGGCCGCTAATTGCAATTCAATTCGCTGCCCCGCGAAGCGACTCAGGTCCAGGTTCAAATCCAGCGGGCGGTGTATCAGTTCCGAGAAAAGCTGCTGGCCGTTCACTCGCACAACACCCCATGCCGGGTCGGCGCCTTTGAGAGGCATCCGCACGGTGGCGCGGAACCGCGCCTGAGCCGGGACGTCAACAACGAAGGTCAGGTCGCTATTGGGGAGCGTGACAAGGGAGTTCTCCTGATACGGGAAGGCCCAACGGCCATTGGGGGTATCCAGTCTCGTCTCCGCAGGGTGAATTGCGGCCTGGTCATAAAGCAGGTACAAACCCTGATCCACGCGTGCGCCAAACTGCTCCGGCAGTCTCCTTTCCGGTGGCACCAGTTGGCTGATTTTTAAGCAGGTGGCAGCAATTTCGGGATGACTTCGTGCGCCTAACTCCAGTGCGGCGTCGGCCTGTTCCGCTGCTTGGCGCAGTTGCCCTTCTTCCGCCAAAAGCACGGCCAACAGCCACCGCGGACGGTACCAAACCGGAGCCGCCTGCACCGCCTCCGCCAGCGTGGCTTGGGCCTCCTGCTGCTTGCCCTGCAAGACCTGTAGCGACGCTAAATGTACGAAAACGATTTGCGGTTGGGAGGAATGGAGCAACCCAGCACGGGCCGACTCCTCGGCTACGGCCAGGATCGGACCGCGTTGCCGGAGGGAGAGGCTGGGAGATGTCGCCAGTTGTCCCATCATCCTGGAAAAGGCGAAGGCATGTGCCCCGGTCCAGGGAAAGGACTGCCGGGATCGCTGGCCTTCCTGGAGCGCCGCCTCGATTTGGCCACGGCCAGCGGCCTGGCCGGCCTGGAAAAGAGCACGGTCCGCTTGGAGCAGCCGCCCCCCCAAAAAGAATGCCAGAATCAGACACACCACAGCAGCCCCTCCCACGGTTCCCCGAACCGCGAGCCGGGCGGGCTCTGCCGGCGTGGAAATTGAAAGCGCCACAATCGTGAGCAGTACCAGGCGAGTGGAAATGGTGTCCCCACTAAATTGCATGGCTACCAGCCCGCCCACCAGCGCAGCCAACTGTCCAGCCGCAAGCGTTTCCCTTCGGGAGGAGGCGGCATACTTCACCAAAGCTATCGCT
>Ga0156329_1280_pt1 | contig 16762 bp, 18 predicted proteins | sample RifCSPlowO2_12_FD_107977 | JGI IMG/M metagenome (GOLD analysis project Ga0156329, IMG submission 107977) | Acidobacteria bacterium RIFCSPLOWO2_12_FULL_60_22 | reverse complement strand
CTACGAAAAATAGGCCACACTCGGACCGCTTATGTCCTTTTACTTATGCGCGGTTGTATAGTATTACTCTGTTAAGTAAGTATTGACATCCGTTCTTGGCAGGGTGTGCGTTGGGGGCATGAAATGGAAGGCCCGACTCTGGAAGAACAGCGGTCCGCGATTTAGGAAATTCATGAATCCTTTGGTCGCAGGTCTGGGTCGAAGGGAACGGCGTCAGGCCGCAATGCATTACGTGGAAGGGTTGCTGCTGCCTGGGCAGCGCCAGTCGATTGCGCCCATGGCAGCGCGTTTGGGCGTGGACGCTCAAAGTCTGCAGCAACTGGTGACCAGCAGCCCGTGGAATGAGGAAGCGTTGTGGGGCGCGATCCGGCAGGAAGTAATTCCTCACCTGGAGCCTCGGGAGAGCTGGGTGGTGGATGAAACCGGATGGCTGAAACAAGGGCGCCACTCGGTCGGTGTCAGCCACCAGTATTGCGGGGCGGTCGGCAAACCAGCCCACTGCCAAGTCAGCGTGGAAGTGGTGGTGAGCGATGGTTGGGTGGCGGCTCCCATCGGGGAGAGGCTCTATCTGCCCGAGCAGTGGGCGGAAGACCGCCCGCGACGAGAACAGGTCGGGGTGCCGGAAGCCGTTCGGTTTCAAACCAAGCCGGAGTTGGGACTGGAGTTGATCCGCCAAGCACTGGCCGACGGCGTGCCTCCGGCGCCGGTGTTGGGGAATAGCGTCTACGGGGACAGCGCGGAATTTCGCCAGGGTTTGCGAGAACTGCAGATGGAGTTTTTCCTGCCAGTCAGCGCCACGCACAAAGCTTGGACCCACCCCGTGCCGACCGCACGGAAGCGAGTGCGGCACTCTGTGGCCGAGGACACCCCCTCGGCCCGCAGCCTGGCGGAGATCGCGGCCGGGTTCCCGCCCCAGCAGTGGAAAGCGTGCTCCTGGCGGGCACCCGTTGGCCAGACGCGTCACACCCGCCTGGCCTGGTGTGAGGTGTATCTCCAGCACCGCTTGCGAGAGGGCCACCCGGAACTAGAACAGGACTGGCTGGTGGTGGACTGGCCTGCCGGAGAAACCGAGCCCTACCACTATGCCTGGGCTCATTTTCATCGTCCGCCGAGGTGGGCGCGTTGCCTGAAGTTGAGTCGCTCTCGCTGGCATATCGAGCAATATTTTCAACGCTCCAAAAACGATCTGGGGCTGGATCACTTGGAAGGAAGGTCTTGGCGCGGTTTCCATCATCATCTGGTGCTCTCCGCCCTCGCCTATCTCTTCATCCTCCTCCAATACGTCCGCACCAAAAAAAACTTCTGGTGTGACGTGGGAACAGATTCTCAGAGCGATCCAGCCTTGGCTGGTGAGAAGGACCGGGTACTGCACTTGCTGCGGAGCAAAGTTTGACCGGTTACCATTCGACTCTACTTAACATCGTAATACTAGGGGATTGCACTTTCCCAACATCTGCGAGGAATCCTTTCTGCTGTGGAGGGACAGGGCAGGGATCTCTTTCACCGGCAAAAAGGTTAAAGGTATCCCAGTTGGGGATGTGCTAAAATCGCAGTCGCCTGACGGAGGGACCAGTCTCGAACAGGCGCGTAGCTCAGTTGGTTAGAGCGCTACCTTGACACGGTAGAGGTCTGGGGTTCAAGTCCCCACGCGCCTACCATCCAACTTATTGAATTCCCGGTATGCAGCGGCGGCTCTGGCCGCCGCGGGACGAACTCGGCGACATTCGTCAACAGGTGGCCCAGGTGCACGAGCAGTTCCGCGAGAGATTGCGCGAAGTCAACGGTATCGACGATCGTGCACGCGTACGATGAGTCCACCTGACGTTCCCACTATTAGGGTGGAGTCTTGGTGCGGCGCTGGGTATCACCACCGGACACTCGCGCCGCCATTTGTGGCAGGTCGAGCAGGTTGGCGCGCATCCCAACTTTTTTCGGCGCAGTAGCGCACCAGGACTAACGCCAGAAACGACAGCTACGTTTGGCAACTTCATTTGACCCATTTCGGCAGTTTGTTTTGGCCCACCCTGGTCACCGACCACTAGTTCGAAACCTCCTCTATTCGACTCTCCCAATATACCAAGCAATCCACGTGCTTATCACGGAGGCGACGTATTCGGCCGTACGCCGATCAGCCAGCATATGGTCCGCTCCCTCGATAGCGACGAAGCTCTTGGGGTGCCTGGCTGCGTCAAAAATGCGATGGGCATGGTCAATGCCGACAATTTTGTCAGCAGGAGAATGTAGGACCAGGAGGGGCTTGGCGAGGTCGCCAATGGCACGGCGCAGGTTGTGTTCCTGGAGGTCTTCCAGAAGCTGACGCTTGATTCGGAATTTCCGTCCTGCCACAACCACTTCCGCTTTGCCTTCCGTCTCAATCTCAGTGGCGCCTCCCGTAAGAATTGGCCGGAGGTGAGCTAGGTCGGAAGGAGCTCCGATCGTGACCACGGCCGAGGACTCGGGGATGGAATGGGCGGCAGCCAAAACCGCGGTCCCTCCGAGGCTGTGGCCAATGAGTAGCTCTGGGGGGCCTAGAGTCTCGCGCAGGAACTGCGCTGCACCCAGCAGGTCTTCGAGATTGGAAGAAAAATTGGTATCCGCGAAGTCTCCCTCGCTCTCACCCAGCCCTGTGAAGTCAAATCGCAGAACCGCTATCCCTTTCGCGGCCAGGGCGCGGCCGATCCGGCTGACAGCATGGAAGTCCTTAGAGCAGGTAAAGCAATGAGTGAACAAAGCAGAGGTAATGGGTTGGGCTGCTGGGCGATCCAGGCGAGCCGCCAGTTTTCTTCCTGCTTGCCCTATGAAGAAAAGACGCTCGGATTGGGTTTCCATTCCATTTTCCTCGGAACAAATAGACGCAGCGAGCGATCCGCGCGAGGGCTGCGGGACCGTCATCGAGGAGATCCATCCGTTGGAGTCTCCACTATAGGACTCTAACCTCGTAATCGCGGTTTTCCCAACGTTCTCTTTCAGGCCAAAAGAACGTGAAGCGGATAGGGGTTTGCTGGTTCATCGGCACGGGAATATCCAGGAAGTGGATTCCGAGGCCGCTGGAAGTGGCAGGCGTTTCTTCTATGGTCTGCCATTCGTTTAGGGTCCAGCGCAGACGAAAAAGTTCGGGGGCCTGTGCGCGCAGGACTCCACCGCGAGACATTTGTCTCACTCGTCTTGTGGGCTTCCATACCTCAAGGTCCTTGCGGCCCTTTCCGTTAAGATAACGATCGGCCACAACGGAGATTCGGTCAAACACCTGCCCGTCGGAAGCAGAGCGGACGAGTTTGATATATTCAGCGTGTGCCCACATCAAAGGCATCGCCGATCCCGTGGGCCGTCCCAGGAACATCTGGACATCGGGCCGATCGGCTTCGTCCCAGACCTGTTCCGGTAACATGCACCCCCGGGCAGCAAATTGTTCCATGGCCCGGATGTGTGGCATCACATCCCTGCCGGCGGCAAGCTCGTAATGTCCCCTTTCGCCTGTCAGAAGGGGCCAGGCACGTCCTTTCCCCGATCCTTCATACGGTCCGCCGTCGCGACGTTGGCCGTATCCGTCATGGTTGTAGCGGCGACAGCAGGGGCCCAAAGGCGTATCCACTTTGAGCACAGCGTCCACAACGCGAAGGGAATCTTCCATGAGCGCGCTCCCCGGTTTGCGGATACCATACCGCACCAATTCTAAGAAGCCGGCATCCACAATGTCTTTGGCTGGAAACTCCCAAGGTTCGCCCGGCGGTTGATTGTGAATCGCCAGAATGTCCTGGTTTGGATCTTCATCTGGAGAGGGATTGTTCATGTCAACGGGATGGATACGGATATAGTGCTTCGGGATTCCTGTGACCAGACTTCCCTGAGTTGTAACAGTCCAGCGCTCTATGTGTGATTCAAGAAAATCGGCATACTCTTCGAGAAAGACGGCAGTGCTGTCCTGGCCACGAGATCTGGAAAAGTCCGCCGCACACAACAGGGCCGCGATGTTCACTGCGAGCGTGGATGGGGAGTACCCGCTGTTTTCTTCCCAGCGCTCTTGTTGGGTCATCGGGCCTTGCCGAATCAAATAGGCAGCAGCTGCCCGAACCATGGGAAACGGATCAAACTCACCCAACGCGTCCGCTTTCCACAACCGCCAGGCGAGGATAACCGGGAAAGCAACCTCATCGAGCTGGATGCCGCTCCAGTAAGGTGTTCCGTCAATCCAAAAATTTTGCGGAAATCCCCCATCCCGCTGCTGAGAACATGCCAAATAAACCAACGCTCTACGGGGGGTTTCGATGTCGTTGCCGGCTAACAATCCTGTCGCGCTGTTGACCATGTCGCGAGTCCATACGAGATGGTATCCTCCCAGGTCTTCGTCCCCCTTGGCATCTCCCCACGGAATGCTCGCGGAGGCGATCAGGGCGCCGGCAAAAGTCTTGTCTTCATGCGCCAGCAGCAAACAACGGCTGGTGCGGAAGAGACAACCTTCGTCGCCGGAGCAATGCGCAAGATCGGGCACATCGTGGCGGACCCGCATCCATTGCTGGATAAATCGTTCCCGATGGGTTGCGAAGGGAACGCTGAACGACTGAAGAAGAGCAGATACTGCTCCATGAATACCTTCTCCGAAAGCTAACCCCAGAACAAATCGGTTGCTCTTCGTTATGTCTACCTGGCCAATGACGGCAATATTCCCATCATCTGCCCGATCAAACTCCCAGTCTAATTGGAGGTTGTGACTCAGACCCTGCCACCCATCACTGAAACCGACATATCCGCAGGACGTCTTGGTCAGTCCTGCGTTCGCTCCCATTGCCACACAAGTTCGTCCCTTCCAGGCGATAAGAAGGTTGTTTCCCGCAACATTGTATCTTTGAGCAGAATTACCCCACCCGCCACCACCAATATGAGGGGCAAGCAGCGCATAGAGCTGCAAGCGACCGGCCCACTCTGGTGTTGGTTCCACCTGGACCTGGATAAGCACACACGGTTGGTGAGGATCGGCAATGATCTCCTTGATCAGCCGGTATCTCCCTTCGGGATCGGTGCTGACAACGCGATACCCAAGTGCGTCGCGTTCCATGTAGGAAATCTCGCTGGCCAGGTCGCGCTTTTCTTCCTGGAAGAAGGTTTCCCCATCGGTGATCAGGAACTGCATGTCCCGGATCTGCGGGCAATCAATGGTCGGATAGTAAATTTCGTTCAAAATGCCGTGCGATAGCGTGAACCAGACACGACTCGAACTCGAGTAGGCAGTTCCAATTCCTTCCTTCGAACTGGATGTCCACTTGGGGGAAATACCAGGGGCACCAAATGCGCCCAAGGAATTGTCAGCAGCGCTCATAGTCTATCCACAAATACGCGCGCTCGGACTCGGCCGAGACGCTTGGTCTCTAGTAAGAGGCCTCCTGCTAAGTAAGGCCCGATCCATTCTCACCAGTCGACGCTGGTGGTTAATCGCCTGCGTCTGTCCATTGAACGTATTAGAGATTGTCAAACCGAGTGTCAGGATTTGCCCTTCGCGTGAAGGCGCTGCGGATGGCGTTTGAGCGGTCAGTACACGCAAGATGGCTCGCAACCCGGCTCGGATTACCCTGTGAATTCGTCGTATCGACATCATTGAACCTGTCTTATGTCAGATTGTTCTGAGGTTGAAAGTGCCCCCATTGTCAAGACCATTTTGGGCCCGCAATAAGTTATGGACCGGCGGGTCGGATTTCTTAGTTTGGGGAGGCCCAAGCCGCCCATGCCATCCCATTTCTCACAGGACCACTAACTCCTCAGACCGTTGCCTCGTCGGTGCCAGGAGCATGGCTCTATTTATCATTCGGACAAAAAAGGGAGGTCCTCTCCGTGCTCGCCCTCCCTTTCAAAGCGGCTAGGGCGGGGCTACTTGCTAGCCTCTATCTTCGCGACTTTGAGGATCGTAGTCTTGCTGTTAAGGGTCCCGGAGATCGTCACCTTTTCGCCGGCGAACCCCTTCGCTTTCTCCTGGTCATCAAGCTCGTATGCGGTTTTCTTTGCGGCGTCGTACAGCATGAATTTCCCGTTCATCATGCTTACGCAAGCCAGCGTACACTCCTTGGCGGTCGTCGTGTGAGTCATCCCAAACCCCTTGTCGTGTGAACCCATGGCAGCGCACGGGCTATCCATGATCTCGCCCTTGAAAGTCGCGGCATTTGCGGTTTCTTGCAATGCGAAGGACAAGCCCGCGAGAAGCAGTATAGTCAACAGATTCGCTGTAAGTCTTTTCATTGTTCCTCCATAAATTGAGTTGTTAAAGGCGGCAAGGCCTGGCCGCCCCCTGGGAGGATAAGCCCCCCCCAGTTGTTTCTCCGATTACCGTAAGGGCATTCTCGTTGGAATCCCAGGTAGGCCAAACCCACGTTGGTGCTCCACCGAAATGCCTCCGGTCAGAAAACAGTCTTTCAACATCGTGCTTGACGTTAAGTAGGATTCGGCACCGAGGGTAAAGATGCAGAATAAAATCCCAGGGCCCCTCGACGACCGAAAAAGAGCAAAAGGAGTGTTCCGAAAACCCAATGGAAAGAGCCAGCGTCTGGCATTTGTTTCAGGATCTCCGGCCTAACCCGGACAGTGTGGGGAGCCGTCTCAGAAACCGCTGCCGTTGCCAATACTTCCAGGCTATGTAGGCGGCCAGCAAAACCCCTAGCAGGGGGAAAAGCCCGATTCCCACATGAGAAAAAGCGGTGGCTATGGTCCTGAATTGGTTGCTGAAGAAATAGCCCGCACCAATATACACACCAGCCCAAAGGAGCGTTCCTGCAGCATCGAACAAGCAAAAACGAGAGAGGGGAATGCCGAGCATCCCCGCGAGCGGGACCGCAGCGGTGTTCAAACCGGGAATAAACTTTCCTACGAGCAGTGCCCGGCTGCCGTAGCGGGCAAACATGTCTTCTGCTCGATGAACGCAGGAATCAGGCTCTAACGAAAGACGACAAAGCAGGCCCAGCACCGAGCGCCCGCGAAGCCGACCCATCTGGTACCAGATCAAATTCGCTAGAAGTGAAGCCAGCACAGCCAGCAAAAGTACCGCAGCTATAGAGAAGTGTCCTGTGCGCGAAAGGAATCCCATCATTAAGAAAACAGGAATCGCTGGCAGCGGAAACCCGATTTGCTCTACAAACGTCGCCGCAAACACGACCCAGTACCCGTGCTGGAGAAGAAATTGCAATGAGTGGTCCATGAGGGCTAGTTTACCTTTCGGAATCCTGTGTGCATTCTCGACGGTGAGTAGAAGGCACCCACAATAGTTTCGCGTCCAGGACTTCGCCCAAGCCAGCTTACCCGATTGCAGAAACCCGGATTTGACAGATCCGCGGAGTTATGAACATCGTCGGAGTCTCCGCACCTCCTCAGTGGTGTCAAAGCCATGACGGTTCGTGCCGGACAGATCAGGCCATCGGGGGTTCGGAAACACCTCGGGGAAACTCCAAGACATCGTTACCCGTGACCAAAGCCGGCGTCTCTAGAAACCATCCTGTTCCCACGGGAGACCAGCAGGGCTTCAGACCGATTGGGTACTTGAATCTCAATGCCCAACTCCCTTGATATCATGAACGTCAATCACTGCCCCGATTTGTCCCGCCTTGCGATCCGCGGGAAAGCAGCCCGCGGCCTTCCGACGCGATCGGTCCTACGAGTGGAGGCGATGTCCCCCCGTTCCAACTGCCTCCACGAGTAAGAATCGATTGCGCCACAGAGAAACCTCTCCCTTCAAAAGCGGATAGTAATTCCGGCGGAGGGCTGAGCCACATGGGTAACGGTATCTAGATCCAAGCTTTTGAAATCGAAATCCGGTGACTTGAACACCAACCCCCGATACTCAAGCTTCAAAGAGACATGCCGAACCAGATCGTAATCGACACCACCTCCGTATACAAAAACGGCCTTCGATTGCGTATCCGTTAGGTTCACAATGTCGCCTTGATTGTTGTCGGTCGGGTCGAATATCAAAGCTCCGGTCCCCGCCAGAATGTATGGCCGCAATTTCGCAACGCTGACCGGCGGCGTTAGCACGAAAGCACCCGTGATTTGGTGCGTGTCGGCCTGAACCCCATAAGCCCGTGCGGGCGTAAGGAAATTCTGCGTGTTACGGGCATATCCATAGTTTCCTTCCACCGCTACCCAAGGGCTAAAGCGATAACGGAATCCCCCCAGGAATCCCCCGGTATCCGTCGTCGTCCGGGAAATTCCATTCCCGTCCGAGTTTTTGGTGAAGAACCCCGTCCCTTGCAAGGTTACCTCCCTCCGGTAGGCCTCCCATTCCTGTGCCTTGGCGGCTGCGGAAAATGCGAGCAACACACCAAGAGTCGTCCCGAATAAGATAAATCTTCGAAGCATCTGAACCTCCCTTTGTCGATCGTTGTGAAAATTTACTTCCCGTTTCGTTGGCACAGATTCACCTTTCGTGAAAAAGATGCATGGAGGGGCATTCTTGGCTGCCATTCTCTCGAAGTGTTGTATTTTCCGAGCGGCTCGTTACAAAACAAATGCATCTTTCCGGGGATCGGTGAATCCAAATATTACAGTGAGGCAACAGACCGCAACTTCAGGTGGAAGAGGGCATGGCGCGCAGTCTCTCTGGTTTCGTGAATCGCTCAAGAGTGATCTGAGATTGCCTCGGAAGACCGGCCAACCCAGACTCTTGGGTTAAGAAGGGTTCAAGCCGAAAATGCTGGCTCAATGGTTGAGGCGGTAAATAGGATGAAGAGAAGCACGCTCATCGCAGGCATCAGCGCTGGCCTTTTATTTATTCTTATCCTGATCTTCGGTCTGAGGGATATTCACCGCTTTCGTCCCGATCCTTCAGCAGACCCAGTTGGCGACTCCGCCAAGAATGTACCGACGATCCGATTCGTCAAGAATCCGCAACCGGTCCCTGCATTCACGATACTGAGCCTCGACGGGCAAACCATTTCCCCGGCACACTTAGACGGCAAGGTGGTTCTCTTGAATTTCTGGGCCACCTGGTGTCCCCCGTGCCGTGAGGAGATCCCCGACCTGATCGAACTGCAGGACAAATATGGCGGCCGCTTGCAGATCATCGGCCTCTCAGTGGACACGGGATCACAGGAAACGGTGAAGCGCTTTGTAGAGGAGCGGAAGATTAACTATCCGGTTGCCATTGCTTCTCCGGAACTGGAAGCCAAGTTCGGCGGCGTTATGGGCCTGCCGACCTCGTTTTTAGTGGACACCGAAGGCCGGGTGGTTCAAAAACACGTCGGCCTGCACGAGCCGGTTCTTTATGACAGGGAAATTCGCGCCTTGTTGGGAGGCCCTGTGGAAGCAAAGATCGAGACGTTTGATGACACCGGACAAGTCCTTCTCGCCAACGCCAAGAACGCCACTGAGCTTCCCGGCGTTGACCTCTCAAAGCTCACGCCTAAGCAAAAGAAGGCCGCCCTCCGCCAGCTCAATGAACAAAAGTGCACCTGCGGCTGCGACTTGACACTGGCCCAATGCCGGATCAACGATACGAGCTGTTCAGTAAGCCCAGGGCTCGCGAAGCATTTGGTAGATAGGGTTGTCGCCGGAAAATAGGCACACACTCATTCTCACCTTGACCGTGCCTTTTCTGATTTCGATGTCTAGACCGGTTTCCCAGGTGCTGTATATTAACGCCTGGCAGGTATGTGCTGATTCTAAAGGGTTAATTGACCTTGTAGAGATGCACCAGGAGCGCAACCGGTCTAATCTTCTGCAAGCGCCTCGTTTGCTCTCACAAGAGGGAATAAAAGCGGCAGTTCTGGGAGTTAAATAGATTAGGGGCAGAATGATGAGGCTGAGATGGACAAGGCGATCGGAACGATTCGAGACCGAGGCGCTGCCGCATCTGCCGGCTTTGTTCCGCATGGCGCGACAATTGGTGGGACCCGAAGCCGCCGACGACTTGGTGCAGGAAACCTTTCTCCGGGCTTGGAAGTACTTCGACACGTTCGACAAGTCGACCAACTGCCGGGCCTGGTTGTTTCGTATCCTGCGCAATGTCTGGATTACTCGCTGGCGCAAGGTTCGCCTGGAACTCCCGCTGACAGAGATGCAAGAAGAACTGATCGAACCGTACTACGATTGGGAAGATGACTTCTTGCGCGAGGAGCTTTCGGCGGAGGTAAAAGGCGCGCTGTCCCAATTGCCATCAGAGTACCGGATGACTGTCCTCCTCGCCGACGTCGAAGAATTCGCCTATAAGGAGATCTCACATATCATGGACTGCCCCATCGGCACGGTGATGTCGCGGCTGAACCGCGGGCGGAGGATGCTTGGTCGCATGATTCGGACTCGGCGTCAAGAGGTGCGGCCCGAAATGCAAATTGCTCCGCCCGAGCAACCTGTCCGGAGGAAAATATGATTGATTGTAAGAAGCTCAGAGAAGTGTTGGACTTGTACGTCGACCGCGAATTATCGCCGGACGCCTTTGCGCAAGCCAATGAGCACATCGCCGAGTGCAGCGCGTGCCGTTACGCGGTTGAAAATCTTTCCCGCCTGCGCGAAGCGATCAGGACCGCGGTTGGGAAGCCGGAGCCCTCCCCGGAGCTCTTTGAGCGCGTACGTGGCTTGATACAACCTCACTGGTATCAGGTTGTACCCGTACAGGCCATTGCGGCCATGCTGGTGCTGGCCGGGCTGCTGGCGCTTCTTGTTCCGAGCGTTCGTGGGGAGGTGGCCACTGCGCTGGATTATTTCTCCCGGAGTCTTGACAATTCCCCCCGGCAAGTTGTGATGGAAGGGACGCTGCTGTGCCGGGATCAGCAACTGGCAAGACAATACGGGTACCGTCCCATGTGCCGTATTACCGGCCATCACGGCTGGCTCGTGACCGGCGACGGCCGGTTCTGGGGCATTTTGGAAGGAACTGTTTCCCAGGAGCTCATTCACAACTCGTCGCTACTGGGACGAAGAGTGAAAATCCAGGGTCGCATCTTTCGGAAGGCTGGCTCGATTGAGGTAAGCAGTTACGCATTACTGTAAGAAGGCATAGGAGTGGGTGCATGAAAAGACGGTCGATCACTTTTGTAAGATTGGTTTCCGCGTTCACTTGTCTAGCGTGGCTTGGAGCGTTTTGGCTCACCCCGGCCGCGGCGCAGGTTGCAGAGCGCCCCGCAGGGCTCGGTCCGTTTGAACCTCTCCACGAGCCGCGCTTTGTTCCTGTCGCGAAAGCGGACTTCCTGAAAAGCGAGGACCAGGTACTGGGCGTGAGCGCGAACGGTGTCGCCAAAGCGTATCCCACCCATGTCATGGCGTGGCACCACATCATCCACGACCAGTTGGGCAACATGCCCATCTTGGCGACGTGGTGAGCGCTCTGCAACACGGCCCTCGTGTTCAGGGCCGATATTGACGGCAAGACGCTGACTTGCGATTTGAACGGATTGATCGGATCGAATTTCGTTATGCGCGACCGACAGACGGGCAGCGATTGGCAGCAGGCGACCGGCGAAGCCATCGCGGGGCCGATGAAAGGGAAGCGCCTGACGATGGTTCCCTTCTTGCTCACCACATGGGGAGAATGGCGGGCGCAACATCGCGAGACACTGGCGCTGGTGCCGGAGCCCCGCTACCAGGCCAAATACCAGATGATGGCCCAGAGGGTGCGGAACCTCCTGCGCAGCCGGACGCCGAGGGACGCTCCATTACGGGATGACCCGCGCCTGCCTCCGCACGAGCAAGTCCTCGGACTCGAAACGGGTGGCGGCCACAAGGCCTACCCGCTTGCGCTCCTTGAGAAACAGACTGTGCTGAATGATCAGGTAGGCTCCACACCGGTTTTGGTGATCCATGCCGCCGCCAGCAACACGACGACGGCATTCTCGCGCATCTTGCGCGGCCGTACGCTGACGTTTCACGCGGCGAGCCCCGGGGCCGTGGAGGTGATGGATAGGGAGACCGGCTCGAAGTGGACTCCGTATGGCGAATGCATCGCAGGGAAATTGAAGGGTGAAAAACTCGACCCGATCACGCCGCTGCCTTCGTTCTGGTTTTCCTGGGCCGAGTTCTTTCCCGAGACTGAGGTCTTTGCTGCTGCGGCGAATTAGCCGCGATGGTTGGAAGGTTACCGATCAAAATACGAAGGAGGCACTAGGATGCGTGTAACTACGTTTTTGGCGACGCTTTTCGCGCTCTTGGGTACGATCACTTTGGGTAACGCACAGACCGCTGGGCAGCCGCGAGCCGGACAACTGGACAAGGATGGTCACGTACGGGCGTGGTTTGATGCGAGTGGGCTGAAGGTGGGAGACCCCTTTCCTGCCGTCGAAGCCTATGACGAAAAAGGGAAGCCGTTCAACACCAAGAGCCTCAAGGGCCAGTACACGGTCGTGGTCAACGGCTGCCTCACCTGACCACCCTTCCGTGCCAACGTCCCCAGTCTGGAGACGGTTTATCGCGACTATGCGCCGAAAGGGGTCAAATTCTACTATCTGTACAAGTCCTTGGCGCATCCGGGACTATTGGGCTACGTGGGGCCTGTGACGCTCAAGGAGCGGTTGGTGCACATCCAGGAGGCAAAGCGGACGCTCGGCACAGAAATCCCCTGGCTTTGCGACACGATGGGAAACAGTCTGAAGCACGCCATTGGGGATGCGTCGAACTCGGAGTATGTGCTGGATCCGCAGGGGAAAATTGTCCGGATGCGCGACTGGAGTGATCCGGCAGTCCTCCGCAAAGATCTGGAAACCTTGGTGGGGCCGGTGGAGCATCCAACCCAGATTGTCGACCTTCACATGAAGGTCGAAGAAGCCCCGAAGAATGCCCCCACGGGCATCGTGCCGTTGCTGAAGCTGGAGGGGCAGTTCCTGCCTCTGAAGACCCAGGCTCAGGTTGCCAAAAGTCAGCACCCGTTCTACGCGAAGCTACGAGCCGAGGCCGACCGCAGCGTCCTGGACACGGGCAAAGGGAAGGTCTACGTCGGATTCTTCCTCGATCCCATCTACCATGTTTTTTGGAACAACCAGGTGGCGCCGGTGCAGTATGAGATCATCGGGACGAAAGGGGTGACGGTCTCGCCAACCCGAGGGGTCGGACCGAAAGTCAATGAACCGAAAGATGCTGACCCGAGAGAGTTTCTGCTGGAGGTGAACCGGGGGACGTCCACCGAGCCTATCCGGTTGATCCTGCACTACTTTGGCTGCACAGACAAGTGGTGCACGAAGATTGCTCAGGAGTATCTGATTTCTTGGACCGTGGACCGCGATGGCGGGCGGCAGTTCCGCGACGGGGAAGTTGATCCACGCAGCCAGCTCGATCCGCGGGCTCGGTGACCTGAACTCCGTACGGCGAGTGCATCGAAGGGAGACGGGAAGGGCGAAAAGCTCGATGCGATCACTCCACTGCCTTCCTTCTGGTTCTCTTGGGCCCAGTTCTTTCCGGACACGCAAGTCTTTTCCGCCGGAGTGGATTAGCCGCCTGGTGTCCGGCTGCTGGCCGCCCCTGGGGGGGGTATTAGGAATTGCCAGTGGGAAATCTTCTGCCAAGAAAGGAACTGATTCATGGGCGGAGTCTCCATAGTCGCGGCTTTTACTGCCGGCTTGATCTCCTTTTTATCTCCGTGCGTTTTGCCGCTGGTGCCCGGCTATATTTCGCTAATTTCCGGCGCGAGCGTGGACCAACTGAAGTCCGGCGATGACGAACAAAGGTTGCAGCGGGTCCTCGGTCATTCCCTGCTCTTCATCCTGGGGTTTTCGCTGGTTTTTATCAGCCTGGGGGCTTCGGCCACGTGGCTTGGCCAGGCGCTGTTGTCGCGGATGACGATCCTCTACAAAATCGCCGGAGTGATCATTATCGTCTTTGGGCTGCACTTGACCGGCCTCTTGAAGATCCCCTTCCTTTATCGGGACGCCCGGTTCCACTCGGCGGGCAAACCGGCCACAGCGGGCGGCGCGTTTCTGATCGGCCTGGCGTTTGCGTTTGGTTGGACCCCCTGCATCGGGCCGATCCTGGCCGTCATTTTGGGACTCGCGGCCAGCCAGGACACGGTTTGGAAGGGAGTCTTCTTGCTGGCGCTCTACTCGGCGGGGCTGGCTGTCCCGTTCCTGCTCACCAGCCTGGGGATCAACCGTTTCCTCAAGTTCTATCAGCGCTTCCGAGTGCACCTGCATCAGGTGGAAGTATTCTCCGGCGTCGTTTTGATTGTGCTCGGAGCCATGATCTTTAGCAACCAATTTACCCGGCTTTCGGGCTACTTGTCATTCTTGAATCGGTTTGCTTTATAGGTCTTGGCAAGACGGGAAGGGCAGAATCTTTTCAAAGGGTGACTGGTGCCGCAAGAGAAGAACGAGCATTAGCACTCAAAATGCGAGGTCGAGAGTCAATGACACTACCAAGTTGGATTCCGTCAAGTTTGCTTCCCTCCGCAATCTGGGCATTTCTGCCGCTGCTATTGTTGGCGCAAGCGCAGGAGGGACGTTCCCAGAATGAACCCTGGATGGCAGCGCCGCCGACCTCGACCGGGATTGCTGTCGGCCAGAAAATCCCGCCTTTCAAAGCTCCCGATCAGTCCGGCCAGATGCGGGACTTCAACTCGATCCGCGGGCCCAAGGGAGTAGCAATCTTCTTCAACCGTTCAGCGGACTGGTGACCCTACTGCAAAACGCAGCTCGTCGAGCTGCAACAGTACGCCGACAGATTCCGTGACCAAGGCCTCGGGGTCGCCGTTATAACCTATGATTCGGTGGAGATCCTGGCCGATTTTGCCAAACGCAGGAGCATCACTATCCCGCTGCTCACGGACCCAAAATCGGAAATCATCCGGGCGTTCGGGGTCCTGAATACGTCCGTCCCCCCGACCCATCTGTGGTACGGCGTCCCCTATCCGGGAACCTTCATCGTGGATCAAAATGGGGTCGTGAAGTCGAAGTATTTTGAAGACCTATACTCGGAACGGTACTCCGCCCCCACCATCTTGTTGCGCGAATTTGGCTCCGTTGCAGGCACCAAAGAAACCGCACTGCGGACAGATCACCTGGAACTCAAGTATTATTCCACGCGCGATATTGTGCGCCCAAGCTTACGCATTACCCTTGTGGCAGACTTTCAGCTGCCGCCTAAAATGCACGTCTATGCCCCGGAGGTTCAAAACTACATTCCGATCCGCCTCGAACTGGATGCTTCGCCAAACTACAAAGCACAACCTGCCGAATACCCCAAGTCGGAAACGCTGTATCTTCCAGCTATCAAGGAAACGGTTCCTGTATACCAGGGAAAGTTTCGAATTACTCAGGATGTGACGGTGGCGGCGGGCAATGTGCTGCAGCCCATCTTGGCCGGCAGCCAAGAACTAAAGATTACAGGCAAGCTCCGCTACCAGGCTTGCGACGACAAAATCTGCTACCTGCCGGAAACCCTTCCGCTCGAATGGACTCTGAAGGCCGAACCTCTCGACCGGGAGCGTGTTCCGGAACCGATTCAGCACAAACCTGGGGCACCAGCGGCCGGCAGATAGGGACGTCAAGAGAATAACGATGCACAGGCAGATTTCAGGTTTGGATTTGAACGTATAATAAGGTGCTCGACGCCGGCGCGGTATGCCCAAATCGATCTGCCGATATCCTGGATGTGGTTGATCTCTACCTGGCTGGCGCGAACCGTCTGCCAGCAACTGATGCTGATGATAAAAAATGGCTGCCACGTTGCAGGTGTTCTTGGACCGGCTTCTCCAGTTGGGTGATGGCGCGATGAACTTGCGGTCGGGCAGGCGCGGGCATTCTCGCCTGTTCCTGCAGATTCTTCTTCTCGCCGCTCTCCTCGGAGCGGGGTTTTGGGTCAGGAGTCTGCCGCCCATGAAAGTCGCTCCTGGCCTGGGCGGGTGGTGGCCGTGGACGACAACGACGATGGTCACGCTGTACTTTGCCGACGGCCGGTTCTTTTTCCCCGTCTCGCGGCGGATGCCCACCAACGATGACCTGCCACGCGCGGCGCTTGAGGCTTTGCTTGCCGGCCCCCGCGCAGGTAGTGGGCTGACGAATCCCATTCCGCCCGGCGTCGAGATTCGCTCGTTCCAACTTGCAGGCGGCGTCGCTCAAATTGATCTTTCGACGGCAGTTCTCGGCGAGCACAGCGACACGCAGGCAGCGGAGACCGCTATCACAGAAACGATGACAGCGTTGCCCGGCGTGACTTCGGTCGCGCTTAGCGTCGAAGGGAAACCGCTCGCCGCGTCCGTGACGCGGGTACCGCTGCTCTATTACGCTTCGGCGAATGGGCTTGTCGCTACCCCCGTCTCGGTCACAGGCCCGCGCGCCGCGCTCACTCAGTACCTTTCCGGCCCACCTGACCCGGAATTGACCGGCCTGCCACCCGATGTCCGGCTCCTGACGTATGAGTACGACCCAGACGACGGTTTGCTCTCGCTCAACTTTACCTACACTCCTTCGGTTCACACGCTGGCACTGGATAAGCCTGAGCGTATGCGGCTCTTGCTGTTAGGGCTGATTGCCGGTCTCACCGAATTCCCCCAAGTGCGAGCCGTCCAACTCGATTTCGAGGGGCATACGCGCCTCGGCATGGGACAGTGCAGCGATCTGTTACGCACCCCGCAGCCGCGGCCTGCGCTACTGAACGACGAACGGTTGCTCGGACACTAGCAGCCCGTGGTGAAAGTGTGCCGGAGAGTGATTTAAGGGAAGGAAGTTGTTGCGCTGGATCGGAAGCGAGCTGACAATGGCGGCATGGCCATGGGCACACGCAAACAACAGGAACGGCAAGAAGGATTCTGGGTGGCCACGACCGATCTGCCGCGGTCGGCGGGGCATCCGTTCTATGAACGATTGAATGG
>Ga0156329_1367_pt1 | contig 16864 bp, 14 predicted proteins | sample RifCSPlowO2_12_FD_107977 | JGI IMG/M metagenome (GOLD analysis project Ga0156329, IMG submission 107977) | Acidobacteria bacterium RIFCSPLOWO2_12_FULL_60_22 | reverse complement strand
GTAAACGGATACCACGGCTACCACGAGAACATTGGCGGTTTGGACTCCAATTGGACTCCAGTATAAGGCAGCAGGGTGACTTCTTAGCGGTAAGTCTTTGAAAGAACTGGTCGGGACGCGGGGATTTGAACCCCGGACCTCTTGCACCCCAAGCAAAAAATATCAATCACTTACAGGCACCTCCCAATGATAACACAGGAGTTAGCGGAAGTGGTTTTGGACTCCAGTTGGCACCACGGGCCATTTCTGTGGCCTCTGGACTCCAGGTGGACTCCAGTGCGACTCCACATTGAGGTTCGTAATTTAAGTGCCTTTCGCGCACTCGCGCGCGGTTGAGGACGCCCGAATTTTTTCTGTCGTTAGCAAGTTAAAATGTACGGTTTTTTTTAGCACGTGAAGTGTCCGGTTATGCGTTGATGATGAAGGCTGTGGGAAAGTGGGAATCCCGAAGGGATTTCCAAGGTTGCGAAGCAACCGTCTTTTCCACAGCCCTTCGCAACCGCGGCTGTTTTTCCTCCAGAGGCACGCCCGCTGCCGTGTAGCGACCCACGCGGTGCGGCCCGTAGCCGATGCTCAGCGTCCCATCCAGGTGCTCGTAGACGGTGACCCGGCAGCCCGGTTGCCCGGCACGGGGTCTTGTCGATCTGCAAGCCACGATTCTCCCCCGCCACGGTATTGTCGCGGTTGACCACCCGTTCCTGCTGGATGGCAAAGACCCGGTCCAGGTCCCGCCGGGGACAGGATAAAAACGCACTGCCGCGTTGGGACGGCGGGAAGGCGAAGCGGCGGTTGAACTCTCCGATGTAGTGCTCACGCAGGAAGCGATTGCCTCGTCCGCCGTGCTGATACCAGCCAACCGCAACTCCTGCGGCAACCGTCCCTGCCAAGTCGAGAAGTTGCGCTCGCTTCTGCCGCGGGCCTGCGGCGAGTAGGCCGCGATCACCTGGATCGCCCAGTTCTTTCAGGGAGTGGCCCCCTTGGGTCCGCCGCTCGTGGTCCACCGCTTCGCTGGCCTTGGGTGTTAGAAAGAAATGGCTGGCCCGATCGCTGTACAGCGCGCAGAACACGCCGCGCTGTTGCACCACCTCCCGCAGCGCCTGCAGCACCGTCCGCGTCGATTCCTCTTCCACCATCTGCGCGTAGTAAATCTCGCTGCTGGCGTCCTCCAACAGCACGAGCAGGTCATACCAGCGCTCGTCTTGAAACCACCGGTGCCGGCTGCCGTCCAGGTGCAGCAGCATCCCCGGCAGGGGCCGCCGCGGGCGCCGCTTCCGGTGCTTCCCGCGCTGCCGCCGTTTCGCCACCAGCCAGTCCCGCTGCTTGCAAGGCCAACTTCACCCACGTGTAACTGAGCTCGAGGCCGTGCTCTTCCCGCAGCTTCTCGTGAAAGTGCCGCACGTTCCAATCAAAGTATTTCTCCCGGTACAGCGCCAGCACTTGCTCCACCGTCGCCAGCGGCACCCGCCGGGGCCTCGGCTTCCCCCGCCGCCGGTCATACAGCCCGTCATAGCCGAACCGCTCGTACCGTCTCTTCCACCGCCGCATCTGCCGGTCACTGATGCCGATGATCTCCGCTGCCTGCCACCACGTAATCCGTTTCCCAATGGCCCGCAAAATCACTTCCTGTATCTTCATCGCCCGCTCCCCAGCGGCTTCCGTGTAGAACTTCATGCTCCCTCCTGGCAAAAGCCCTACCCTACCACCGCTTCCAAACGGACACTTCATTTGCTCATTACACCGGACATATCATGTGCTAATGACAGGGTCCCCAAATTTTCTTGACATTGAGTGCGCTCTCTGGTAGGAAGTTTATCAACAGTTCGGTGGGGCCGCGCTTCCATAACTCCATCCGGCTGAAAAGCCGCTCACCGAACATCGTAACGGGTCCAATAAGGGGCAACGCGCTGGGCTTTGCGTCTAAGAGGCTTATTGTTACGGCGAAGAAAGGGCTGAACAAATGCTAACGACATCCCAGGAACACCAGCCGGATAAATCTCATAACTTTGTGTTTCGCGTTGAGCGGAAGGAGGCATACGCGGCTCTTCCCCAAGCTTGAAGCAAATTTATGAGAAGAGTGCTGAAAATCAGCAATACGAGGAGGACACATGAATGCCGAAGAACGTGGTCGGAGGCGATTCCTGAAGGACGGCGCCGCGCTGGCTGGTTTGGCCGTTGGAGCGGGAGCGATCCGGTCCGCGAGCGGCCAGACACTCGGGTCTGAAATAATCGAGTCAGAAATACCTGGCCCCGATGTATACCACAAAAACCGTCGCGCTTACGGTGTGCGCTCCCGTTTCGAGACCGCGACACGCAGTACCAGACTCGACGCTGTTGGAGCGTACCCACGGACTCCGCTTCATGATCAGACGGGGATCATCACTCCGTCCGCGCTCTTTGCCCAAATTGGCGGCAGTGCCCCCCCGCCGGACATTGACCCTCGGCAGCATCGTTTCCTGATCCACGGCATGGTGGACCATCCTCTGAAGTTCACCATGGAAGACCTGAAGCGTCTGCCTTCCGTAACCCGGATACATTTCATCGAGTGCGGCGGGAACAGCAGCCCGCGCGATCAACGGTCGGGGAAGGCCCTCGTGCAGACGCACGGTGTGATGGGTTGCGCAGAATGGACCGGGGTGCTCCTGTCCCTGTTGCTCCAGGAGGCCGGCGTACAAAAAGGGGCGAATTGGCTGATTTTGGAATCGGCGGACGCGGATAGGCATTCGAGAAGTATTCCGCTGGAGAAGGGCATGGATGACGTTCTGGTGGCCTACGGCCAAAATGGCGAGGCGTTGCGTCCCGAGCAGGGTTACCCCTTGCGGGCGGTGGTCCCCGGTTGGCATGGAAACATCAACATAAAATGGCTGCGGCGAATCAAGGTGGCAGACGAGCCCGCCATGGCTAAGAGTGATAGCGGGGGCGAGCCTGAGAGGCCGGACGGAAAAGCGCGCTGGTTCCAGTTCGAGATGGGACTGAAATCGGTAATCACCTTCCCTTCCCTCGGCCAGCGGCTGTCCAGCCGCGGATTTTGGGAGATCAGGGGCTTAGCCTGGTCCGGGGGAGGCGCTATCCGCAGGGTCGAAGTATCCACCGACGGCGGCCGATCCTGGAAGGACGCGCAGCTTCAGGAGCCGGTGCATCGAAAGGCGTTTACCCTGTTCCGCTTACCCTGGAGTTGGGACGGAGAAGAGGCTGTGCTTCAGTCCCGCTGCACGGATGAACGGGGCGATGTTCAACCGACACTTGCCGAGTACGCCAGAATTTTTGGCGTCAACCCGGAGTATTTTCACTCCATAACAGGGAATTTCCCTTTCTTCAATCCCATTCAATCCTGGAAGGTGAGCCGGGATGGGAGCGTTCAAAATGCGTTTTTCACTCATTCATAGTCTTCTCTTGGCAGTGATGGCGACCTGCGTCGGGGCGGTGGGGCAAACGCCCACCTACAATGTGGGTCAGGCCCCGACCGAAGAAGAAATCCGGGCCTGGGACATCTCGATCGGTCCTTCGGGAAAGGAACTCCCGCCAGGGAGTGGAACCGCCAAGCAAGGAGCGCCGATCTATGCACAGAAATGCGCGGCATGCCACGGACCAACCGGAACAGAGGGCTGGCCAGTACAGAATGCATGGCGAGCAGCCCCTCCTCTAGTGCGAAACGAAAGCAAGCTTCAGGGTTCTCGACGATGGCCGTTTGCGACGACGATCTGGGACTATATCAACCGCGCCATGCCCCCCAAACAACCGGATCCCGAGAATCCCGGACAATTCATCGAGGCACGGCTCAGTGCGAGTGAGGTTTACGCTCTGACCGCTTGGTTGCTCTATCGCAACGGAATCATCCCGGAGAGCGCTGTCATCGACGCCACGACTCTGCCAAAGATCAAAATGCCGAATCGGAACAATTTCGTTCCTTTACGGTGGGAGGATATCCGTCTGCCCCGTTGTCGTGGAGGACCCTGCCCTTGAGCGGAACTGCTCGCGGTCGGCGTTCCTGAAAATGGCGCAGCTCTTTGGGTTATGAAGTACGTGCTGGAAGCTGTAGGGTATCGCTCGGATGCGTGCCTGCAGCGTTGTGACCGACGGGTGGTGTTTCTTAAAGAGCGACAGAAAGCGGCGATAAAAGTACCAAACGATCATAGGAGGAAGGAGAAATGAATTCGAAACAATCTGATCGGAGGCGTTTTTTGAAGGAGGGTGCGGTGTTGGCTGGTTTGGCCGCGGGAGCGATCCGATCCGCAAGCGGGCAGGGGCCGATGTCCGCGAGCGGACGGACACCGGAGTCCGAAATACCCGAAAACTTCCGCTTTTTCAACGAGCGCTCCCGTTTCGAGAACTCTGTACGCAAGCTCCCTTCTGCCGGTGAATCCGGCGCGTCAAAGTGTCCCCTTCAGGATTTGCACGGGATTATCACGCCGTCTGACCTCCATTTCGTCGCTGCCTACGGTATGAACCCCCCGGACATCGCCCCCCGGGAGCATCGGCTTCTGATCCACGGCTTGGTGCATCGCCCTCTGATTTTTACGTTGGAGGAGCTGAAGCGCCTGCCTTCCGTATCCCGGATTCATCTCATCGAGTGCGTCACAAATAGCTACATGTTCCGCAAAAGAACGGTGCATTTGCCCGAATTGCGGAATCGGCTTACAGCCCGGGACATTCACGGAAACACCAGCTGCAGCGAATGGACCGGGGTACCCCTGTCCCTGTTGCTCCAGGAGGCTGGCGTGAAAAATGAGGCAAGCTGGATAGTTGCGGAAGGGGCGGAACCGGTTAAACATGCAAGGAGCATTCCGCTGAACAAGGTCATGGACGACGTTATCGTAGCCTACGCCCAAAATGGCGAGGCGATCCGTCGCCCTAATGGTTACCCTTTGAAGCTGCTGGTCCCTGGCTTTGAAGGAGCCTTCAACATTAAGTGGCTGAGGCGAATCAAGGTGGTGGACCAGCCCTACTTGACCAACGTTGACGTCAGCCACAAAGTCAATCTGAGGCCGGACGGCAAAATGCGTTGGTACAATTTCGAGATGCCACCAAAATCGGTCATCACCCGGCCTTCCGGCGAACAACGGCTGCCCAGCCGCGGATTCTACGAGATCACTGGCTTGGCTTGGTCCGGCGGGGGCACCATCCGCAGGGTCGAAGTCTCCACCGACGGCGGACGGAACTGGAAGGACGCGCAGCTTCAGGAGCCGGTGCTTCGCATCGCGCATACCCGCTTTCGCTTTCCCTGGAATTGGGACGGGGGCGAGGCGGTGCTCCAGTCCCGCTGCACGGATGATCGAGGCGTCGTTCAACCGACGCTAGCCGAGTTGGGCAAAATCTGGGGCGTCAACTTTGATTGGGAGTATTGGAAAATAGCTAGTGAGACTGGGTATAACGGCGAACACTTCAATGTTATTCAACCCTGGAAGGTGACCCGTGAAGGGACGGTGCTCGATGCGATGTATGATGCATGGCTTTAATCTTCTCGTGCCAGTGATGGCCCTGGCGGCCTGCGTCGCGGCGCTGGGGCAGACGCAAACCTATAATCTGGGCAGGACCCCACGCGAAGAGGAAATCCGGGCTTGGGACATCTCGATCGGGCCTGAGGGAAAGGAACTCCCGCCAGGGAGCGGAAGCGCAAAAGAAGGCGCACCGCTCTTTGCGCAAAAGTGCGCGGTATGCCACGGGCCAACCGGGAAAGGGAGCGGCCCGGGTGGGAGTCGCCGCCTGGTGGGAGGCCAAGGCACGCTCACTACTACTCACCCTGTGAAGACCCTCGGGAGCTCATGGCCGGTTGCGACGACGGTATGGGATTATGTCAACCGCGCCATGCCGCAATATGAGGAAGATTTACCCCATGCATGGGTCCCCGTAGTACCAAATCGTCCGAGCAAAAGGGAACCACTCAGCGCGGACGAGGTGTACGCTTTGACCGCCCTTCTGCTCTATTGGAACGACATCATCAAAGAGGACGACATCCTCGACGCCGAGACTCTGCCAAAGATAACAATGCCGAATCGGGATGGATTTGTTCCAAAAGAGCCAAAGTGGAAAAAGGGCGAGGCGTTGCCGTTCGGGCAATACCCCTGAGGAGTTCGCGCTTAGCGTTCCTGAAAAGGCGCAGCTCTTTTGATTAGGAATCACCAGCGACCAAGGGTTCGAGAGCCAAACCTGTGGCGTAGTTCTGTTACCCACACTCCCAATCGGGAAGGAGAAATCCATGAAAGTGGAAAAAAAACAGTTAGGTCTTTATAGCCTATTTTTGATGGCTTTGCTGTTTGTGGGAACTAATAATTTTGCCTTAGCGCAAGTGCAGGCCTCCATATCGGGGAGGATTGTGGACCCCTCGGGGGCAGCCGTTCCGGGGGCAACCGTGCGAGTCACGAATTTGGAAACGGGGGCAACGCGCGCGGTGTCTTCCGATGCAACGGGCTATTACCGGGCGTTGTCGCTGCCGGTGGGAGGGTATGAGGTAAGGGCAGAGATGGCCGGCTTCAGAGCAATGGTACAGACTGGGATCACTCTGGTGGTAGGTCAGGAGGCGGTAGTGAACCTGAGACTGGAAGTGGGGGCGGTAGAACAGGAAGTGACGGTGACAGCGGACGCGCCGCTGGTAAATACGACCACAGCTTCCGTCTCGGGTCTGGTTGGGGAACAGCAGATAAAGGATTTACCGCTCAACGGGCGCAGTTTCGATCTCCTGATTACGTTGAACCCGGGCGCGACCAATTATACGGCGATGCAGAGCACGGGAAGTACGGGATCCGGGAAGCGCTTTTCTGTGGCGGGGAGGCGCCCGAGCGAAAACCTCTTTTTGCTGAACGGCGTGGAATTAACGAGTGCGAGCCTAGTCGCCATGACCCCGGGCGGAGTCAGCGGGCAGTTGCTCGGCATTGATGCAGTCCGAGAATTCAATGTGGTCAGTGGCGCCTCTACTTCCGCTGAATACGGGAAACGGCCCGGGGGGCAGGTCAGTGTTGTGACGCAGTCCGGCACCAATCGCCTCCGTGGCAGCCTATTCGAATACCTGCGGAACGATAAGCTGGACGCGAGAAACTTTTTTGACAGAAAAACGGTTCCACCATTCAAGAGAAACCAATTTGGGGGATCATTGGGGGGACCGGTCCGGAGGGACAAGACGTTTCTCTTCGGCGCTTTCGAAGGGTTCCGGCAACGGCTAGGACTCAGCTATGTAGCCATCGTTCCCGACCTGAATGCACGGCGAGGGTTGTTGCCCGATGCCCAAGGGGTACCGACTCCCGTGCAGGGATTGGAACCGCGAATGTTGAACTACATGATTCTCTGGGCCGAGCCGAACGGTCCAGAGCTAGGGGATGGGACCGCGCTGTTCTTTCATAGCCCCAGTCAGTCGATCCGGAATGATTTCGGCAATATGCGGTTCGATCACAACTTTTCAAGTAAGGATTTCTTCTCGGCAGTTTATACGGTGGATGATGGGGAGAGTCTAACCCCCGAGATCGCTGGAACTTACGGATCGTCCCTTCTTCTTCGGAACCAGGTATTCAGTCTGCACGAAACCCATGTTTTCTCACCCAGCGTGCTCAACGATTTTACGGCGGGGGTTAGCCGCGCGGGGTTTTTGTCTCGCTCGACCCCACTAATCTCTATTCCGTCCGATCTCGCTTTCGTGACGGGACTTCCGGTGGGAGGGATCGTTGTTGCCGGAGGTACGGTCGCTTCGCAGCCCAGTGTGATCACTTCGACAGGAAGCAGCATTAATCCCTTCGCGCCAGTCAAAAGAACCCTGTTCACCTTCTCGGATGGGGTAAAAGTGATCCAAGGGAATCATCAAGTCAGCGCCGGCGTATCGTTTCAGCGGATACGCTCGAATCAGAGTATAGTTACCCGACGGTGGGGAAATGCCAGCTTTCCGAGCCTGCGGGGATTTCTTCAGGGGACCGTTAATGTATTCGGTGTTGCTCCGAACGCAGTCCCGATGGCTTGGCGTTCCTTGCAGGGCGCGTGGTATCTGCAGGATGCCATCGAACTGCGACCGAACCTGAGTTTGCGATTGGGCGTGCGCCACGAGTTCACCGACGGTTGGAACGATGGTAATGGAAGAGCTTCGCACTATCTTTTCGATCCGAATGGAGTGATCATCACCGAGCCGGAGGTGGGGAGGTCGTTGTTTACCGAAAATAATGCGAGGCGGCTGTTGGGTCCCCGGGTAGGGTTGGCATGGGACCCGTTCGGAATGGGAAAGACCTCGATCCGCGCTGGCTTTGCAACACACTATAATCTATTCGATTCAGTTACGTTTTCGCAGGATAGTATGCCTCCCTTTAACGGCACAGCAACTTTTTCAAATTTTAGGCTTACGGAGCTGATTCCCGTATCTCCCGGGATTCCCTTACCGCCCGCCTGCAACCCCGGCGTGCCTAGACCCTGCACCACGTATGCACCGGTTGGGCTGCAACCTTCATTTAAGACTCCGACGGTGCACTCGTGGAACTTCACGGTAGAGCAGCAGCTTACGCAGGACATAGTTCTTCGCGTGGCTTACGTGGGCTCCAAGGGGTATCATGACTTCATCGCCAAAGACCCCAACGCTATTCGCCCGCAGATTTGTGCCAGTCCCGAGGGCTGCACCAGCGGAGGGGTTGGTAGTGTCACGGGCGCCGTGCCTCAGGGCGCAGAATACATCCCAGTGGGAACACGGCCCAATCCCTTTATGTCTGATGGGCAAATGTTGTTCTCCGAAGGCAACAATAATTACAATTCTTTGCAACTGGATCTGACTCGACGGTTCAGGCAAGGGCTACAGTTTCGCGTCAACTACACTTGGTCTAAGAACTTGGACATTGGAAGTGGGATAGCTTCCAGCCAAGCCCGTAATGAATCGTCATCAATATTGAATCCCTACGATCTAGGGCGGGACTGGGGACCGGCATCCTTGAACGTCACCCATCAGAGCAGCCAGAGTTTCAGTTATGAATTGCCCGTCGGGCGAGGCAAGCCTTGGCTAAGCGGGGCGGGCGGCTTGGCGGAGAAGCTGGCTGGCGGATGGCAGGTGAATGGAATCGTTACTTTGCAGAGCGGGTTTCCCTTCACACCCCTGATAGGTTCCAACAGGTCTGGAAATGGGGATATACGGAATCAGGACCGGCCCTCGGTGAATCCAGCCTTTACAGGCCCGGTGATCATCGGATCGCCAAACCAATGGTTTAACCCGAACGCTTACGTCTTCCCCACACCGGGAACGTTTGGAAATGTGGGAAGATCGGTGTTAACGGGACCAGTGATGGCGGTGGTGGATTTCTCGGTGTTTAAGGATACTAGGATTTCGGAGCAAGTAGGGCTTGAGTTTCGTGCTGAGGTTTTTAACATTATCAACCGCGCGAACTTTGGCCTCCCCAACCCGATTGTATTTTCAGCAGGCAGGGTCAGTCCTGTCGCGGGCCTCATCACTGAAACAACGACGAGCTCCCGGCAGATGCAATTTGGTTTGAGGCTTACCTTTTAGGCTTCGGGACCGAATCTTTCCTGCTTAAACCGAGGGAATGCCTATTAACGAAACCTGGAGGTAGTAGTTGGTATGGAGAAACCAGAAAAAAGTTCTTTCGATCGACGCAGCTTCCTAAAAACGGTTGCTGCTGGCAGCGCAGCAGGGCTCGTTGCGAATGCCCAGGCAATGAGTCCGCAGCAGACCGAGCAGGTTGGGACTGGCGGCGAGGCGGCCACAGCGAGTGAGACGGGGCTGAGCGGGGAGCGGCCCGGGTCAGACTTCATGCTGGACGTAATCAAACCGCTCGGCTTCGAATATCTCACTATCCTTCCCCACTCCGACTCCCGGGGTCTGCAGGAATCAATCATTAACTATGGCGGGAACCGCAACCCGGAACTGATTACCTGCCTCCATGAAGAGGCTTGCGTTGCCATCGCGCATGGGTACTTTAAAATTGAAGGCAAGCCACTGGCAGCGCTGATTTACGGCTCGGTTGGGCTGCAGCACGCCGCTATGGCAGTCTACAGTGCGTTTTGCGACCGCGTGCCGGTTTACTTGATTCTCGGCAACAATGTGTGGGACCCAAATTCGAGAAGCGTGCAGGATGCGGCGGGAATGGTACGCGACTTTACAAAGTGGGATGACGCGCCAGTTTCACTCGGTCAATTTGCGGAGTCCGCAGTGCGGGCCTATGCAGTCGCGATGACCCCCCCCCTGATGCCGGTGGCGCTGACGGTGGACAAGCGATTACAGGAACAGCCGATCGCCAAAGGAGCCAAGCTGCGCATCCCGAAGCTTTCTTCGAATACGCCGCCGCAGGGCGACTCCGGCGCGGTGTCCGAGGTCGCGCGGCTGCTGGTGAACGCGGAGCTCCCGGTTCTGGCTGTCGAGCGTGCCGCGCGCACGGAAGCCGGGCTGAAGTATCTCGTCGAGCTGGCCGAGCTTTTGCAAGCCGCGGTCACCGACACTATCCAGCGCATGAACTTTCCCTCCAGACATCCCCTGAACCAGGACGGCAGTGTCATGGGCCGCGCGGACGTCATCTTGGCTCTGGAGCATCCGCAACTTTCGCGATCGAGCCTCAAGCCGGGCGCGAAGCTGATCAGCATTAGCTCATACGACCTTTTTACCCGGAGTAACTACTGGGATTTCGGGCGCTACCAGGAAGCGGATTTGGCGATCGCGGCCGATGCGGAGGCGACGCTTCCTTCGCTGATCGAGGAGGTCAAGCGTCTGATTACCAGCGATCGAAGGAGGGCGTTCGAGGCTCGCGGAGCCACGCTGACTGAGGCCCGCCGACGGGCCACGGAGCAGAATCGCATCCGGGCATCCTCGGGATGGGACGACAGCCCCATCAGCACCGCCCGCATCTCGGCTGAATTGTGGGCACAAATCAAAAATAGAGACTGGTCCTTGGTCTCCCGAAGTGACAGCATGAACGGGTGGCCACAGGCTTTTTGGAAATTCGAGAAGTACTATCACCACATCGGCCAATCCGGGTCGGTCGGAATCGGCTATAGCGCCCCGGCTTCGGTGGGCGCGGCGCTAGCCAACCGCAAGTACGGCCGTTTATCCATCAACCTCCAGAACGATGGCGACCTCATGTTTCTGCCGGGGGTCCTGTGGACGGCTGCGCATCACCGCATTCCGATGCTGACGGTTATGCACAACAACCGGGCGTATAACCGGGAGGTGATGCTGGTACAGCGAGCCGCTGCCCAGCGCCATCGCGATATCAGCAGGTGCCATATCGGCACCGCCATTGACGATCCCAACATAGACTACGCCAAACTCGCGCAAAGCATGGGATGGTATGCCGAGGGGCCGATTGCCGATCCCAAGGAACTGGGACCGGCCATTCGCCGCGCGCTCGCAGTCGTAGATCGCGGCGTGCCGGCTTTACTGGATACCATCACACAGCCGACATAGAGAGGTCCCCGTGAAACACTTTTTTGAGTATCGCTTTTCGGGGAGGAATTTTTGGGAGATGGTGGGAGCAACGCTCCTGATCCTTGCCATCCCAGCGGCAAGAGTTCAAGCTCAGCAACCGGCTCCCACAGTGGATACTGCCCCCGCGGGAAATATCGAAAATGGGAAGCAAGCCTTCAAGAAGTTCGGCTGTTATGCCTGCCATGGCTATTCGGGCCATGGAGGATTGTCCCCCTCTCAACGGGCGGGGCCGCGTCTAGCCACGAACCCCATACCGTTCCCGGCCTTTGTGAGGTACGTTCGGCAGCCGGGGGGCAGGATGCCACCCTACGGAGACCAAGTAACGGATGCGGAACTGGCGGATATTTATGCTTTTCTAAAGTCGGTGCCGCCGTCACCTGATCCAAAGAGCATTCCCCTCCTGAACGACTAAACGGAGTGTTAGGAGAAAAGCCATGACCGAGGCGAGACCGTCGAGAAATAGAGCGTGGTTGAAACTATCATTTCGGAGTTTGATGCTGTTGGGAAGTTGGATTGTCTTCCCGGTAGTTTTGTCGGCTCAGTCCCAGCGAACCTCTTCATCCGCTCCAGTGTCCACCCTAAACGAACAGCAGAGGAAAGGGGAAGGCTTGTTTTTTCAAAATTGTTCCTTCTGCCATCTTCAGCGGAAGGGAGATCCGAAGATTCCTGCCGCGAGTCCTGCCGCAGGACCAACCAGGGGGCCGGTGCTGAGCGGTGTGTTCCGCGGGGCAGCACCGAACCGTGAGGAAATCGTGCGGCAGTTCGTTCTTCACGGGACCGAGAAGATGCCCGGGTTCCGATACGCTTTGGAACCGGAGGAAATCGACGACCTCGTTGCGTATCTAAAAACTCTTTAAGCTAGCGAGGGGAGAAATCCCGTGCTCCGATTCAATAGTTTGCCCCAAATTCTTGTGGTGACCCTGCTGGGGGTGGGGTTGCCCGTGTTACAGGCTGCAACTTTGCCCAGCACCGGACTGATGGGGGTGGTGAAGTCCTCCGACGGGAATCCGATGGAAGGGGTCGCCATTTCGGCCCGAGCACATGACAAGAGGTTTACCACGTCGGTGTATACGGATGGGGCGGGGCAATATTATTTTCCCCCGCTCGCCGACGGCCAGTATCGGATTTGGGCGCAGGCGGTGAGCTTTGAGGCAGCCCGCTCCGAGCTGACGATCGCCTCCGGCAAAAAGATCCAGAAGAACTTTACTATGAAGGCCCTCCAGAACTTCGAAAAACAGCTCTCCAGCGCGGAGTGGTTGGATAGTCTGCCGGACGATACTCCCCAAGACGCCCGGATGAAGCGGATATTTTCTTACACTTGCAGCGCCTGTCATATCCCGGGCTTTGTCCTGGCAAAGCGCTTTGATGCCGCCAGCTGGGGAATGATCATAGACTACATGATCGAACATGAGACATCGCCCGACAGTGCTAACCGCGGGCTCATTCAGTTCTATAAGAAAGAACTCGTCGAGTACTTGACCCGGATACGTGGACCCGAACCGTATTCCTGGAAGTTTAAACAGCGTCCGCGAGCCAGCGGCGAAGCCACTCAGATCGTGGTCACCGAATATGACCTACCGAAGGGGGACCAGCCAGATTTCATCCTGAGGCACAACGGAAGCGATTGGTTCGAAGGCATCCCTTCCAAAGATGCCGAGGGGGAAGCAGTCCACGATGCCGTGGTTGCCAAGGACGGTACGGTTTGGTTCTCGGATTTCAGGACCCCCGAGCGCACGATCGGCAAGCTCGATCCCAAAACCGGCCTCGTTACCAGCTACAAGCTGGCAGACAAAGATGGTTTCGCTGTGCGGACCCACGGCATTGTCGCGGATCAGAAAGGAAACATCTGGTCCACGAATGGCAGCGAGGGTGCACTACTCAAATTTGATCCCAAAACAGAGAAATTCCAGAGATTTCCCAAGCAGCCTTCACTTCCCCCCGGGGTGGGAGGCATGGTAATGGTTGACTCCAAGGGCAACTTGTGGGTCCCACACCGCAACGGCGCCTTCCGGTTGAACCCGGAAACCGGAGAATATACCGAGTACAAAAACCCAACGCCGGGAGGAAACCCTTACGGAATTGCGATAGATGCCGAGGATAACGCCTGGACCGCTCGCTTCTGGGCTGACCGGTTAAATGTCGTGAATGGTCGCACCGGCGAAGTCAGCGAGGTGAACCTGCCTCCCCTGGATGTGGAGGAAATCAGGGAGAAGGACCGCGAAATCGGTCAGCGCCTCGAGGCCCCCTATGCCGCGTGGCTGGGGGTTTCGCCCCTTTACCGGAAAGGTCCCCGAAGATTGGGGGCGGATCGAAGGGGCGATACGGTCTGGGTTGCCGAGTATTATGCAGACAAGCTGGCGAAAATAAATATTCATACCAAACAGATCACCGAATATCCGGTGGTGCCCCCGCACGGACGCGTGTACGACGTCCGGGTGGATAAGAACCACATGGTGTGGCTCGCGCTAATGAATGCGGACCGACTTGTCAAATTCAATCCGTTCACGGAACAGTTTGCCGAGTATCCTTTGCCCACGCGGGGGACCGATATCCGGTTTCTTGACGTTGATAACAGAACCGATCCGCCTACCATTTGGTTGCCCTATACGCAGGTCTACAAAATTGCCCGCGTGCAGTTCCGGACGAGCTCCCCGGGCCAGACGGCCGTGAACGGGCGATAGCCGATCTCCCGATCGTCCATTGGGGAAAGTCGCCGCAAGATTTCCATCGATAGGGCTAATGAAGGTGGAGGAGAGGGTAGAGGAGTTGTTATGACTTACAGTCCCCGATTGCGAAGAAGAGCGAATTTCTTTGTGTTCCTGGCAATGTTATCGGTTGTTGCAGGATCGGTGCTGCTGGGCGGAGACATAGAACGTCGCGCCTTGGTCGCTGCTTCGCAGGTAGCTTTACTTAGGCCCACCGGCTCCGCCCAGTGGATCTCTTTAGAACCGCTGGCGGAGATGATTGGCGACGGTGAGATGTGCGAATGGCAACCGGCCAGCGCCACACAAAGCTTGGCGACCGCTTTGCTGCAAGAAAGAGACGCCCCGGGCGGCAACGCAGGACGATCCTCCGATTCGGCGATCCAGGTTGATCTTTCCCAAAGAAAACCGGTGCGCATGATTCGCGACCCCTATGCCGCTTATAGTTCCGTCGCCGTAGACCCCACCAACAACGAAGTGGTCCTGACCGACGAAAACCTTTTCAATATTCTCGTTTACAATCGCACCGACAATACCCCTCCCGCTGCCAAAATGACCGAACCGAAACGCGTCATCGGGGGACTGAAAACCAAGATCGAGTTCCAGTGCGGACTCTATATTGACCCCCAGAACGGGGACATCTACGCCGTGAATAACGATACGGTGGACACGCTGGTGATCTTTTCCCGGCAAGCCAAGGGGGACGTTCCCCCCGACCGCGAGGTGGAAACTCCGCATGGCACCTTTGGCATCGCGGTGGATGAGGAACACCATGAGATTCTCCTCACTGTGCAGCATGATAGTGCGGTGGTGACCTACCGCAAGACGGCCAAAGGTGGTGAGTCTCCAATCCGACTTCTCCAGGGCGACCATACTTTGCTGGCGGACCCACACGGAATGGCTTTGGATGCCAAGAATGATGTGATATTCGTTACCAACCACGGCAGCGTTCATCAGGTTCGTCCCGGTGATGTGCCTCGGGAAGGAACCATGGGAAGAGGCTTTGGGAAAAGCAACTGGCCGCTGGGATGGAACGATGCCGTGCCGGGTTCCGGCAAAAACTTACCTCCCTCGATTACGGTTTATCTCCGAAATGCGCGCGGAGACACTGCGCCGCTCCGTGTGATTCAAGGTCCCAAAACCCAAATGAATTGGCCGACTGGGATTGCCTTTGATCCTCGGCGCAACGAGCTGTTCGTTGCCAATGACATGGCAGATTCCATTCTGGTGTTCGACGCCTCCGCTAGCGGCGACGTGCGGCCCATTCGGGTGCTGAAGGGCCACAAGAGCCGCATTAAGAATCCCACCGGCGTTTATATCGATGCCCAGCACGATGAACTGTGGGTGGCCAACTTCGGCAATCATTCTGCCACCGTTTACAAACCGACCGCTTCCGGTGACACGCCACCTCTGCGCGTGATCCGAAGCGGGCCAGAGGATCAGCCGGCATTGAGTATTGGCAATCCCCACCCGGTGGGCTATGACAGCAAGCGGGAGCATATCCTGGTACCTAACTGAGTAGCTCATCCGCAGATTGCGGCATTCGCCCGGGTAGCGAATGGAAATACAGCGCCGGTTCGCAAGATTGAGGGACAAGAAACGCTCTTGGGCCGCACCATGCACGCGATCACCTATGATCCGATCCATGACGAGTTCAGCGTACCCCAGCAGTTTGGCCAAGCTGTTCTGACGTTCCGGGGAGGAGCCAACGGAGAGGAGCCTCCGCTCCGAGTCATCCAGGGTTCACTCACACAGTTGCAGAATCCAGACCGGCTGGATGTTGATCCGGTGCACAACGAGATTTTTGTTCCCCAGGACGATGTGGTTCTGGTGTTTCCCCGAGAGGCTGTGGGCAATGTGGCGCCCATCCGCGTGTTAAAAGGCACCCAGATGCCGGTGGGTAGGGTGGCGGTAGCCGTGGACCCGGTCCACGACCTGCTTGTTGTAGGCGGTTCGCAGAGCGGCGTGGGAGGTCGTCTGCTGATTTACAACCGCACCGATCAGGGCAGTACCAAACCAAGAGCAGTGATCGGTGGTCCTCGGAGCGGCTTGGGAACCGTTCAGGGACCCTTCGGAGTTTATCCTCCCCGCAATGAGATTATCCTGGGAAGCCGGATTGGCAGGCGGGGCGAGATCTCCGAGATGGCTTCAGAGAACTTCTACGTTGGTGTCTGGAGCACTCAGGACAACGGAGACATACCCCCGCGCTTTTTAATCGGGGGTCCCCACGGTGTCCTCAGGCAGGTGCGTGGAGTAGCTCTGGACCCGACGCATAAGTCTATCATCGTCTCCGATAAGCGGCTTAATGCGGTAATGACATTTTATGTTCCGGAAATATTCTAACCTGCATTTCTCACCTGTCCCTACCGAAAACTCCATCTGCGATGAGAATCGCCGGATTGAACGGCAAGAGCAGCTTTAACGGAATGATTCCTGGTTGAGATTCTGACTCATCATGGACCGCGCCTACGAGGACAACCAGACCCTCCAACTGGCTCTGGACTTTGGCTTCCTCCCGGTGGTTCCGCCCAGAAGCAATCGCCTGCGGCCCTGGCAGTACGATAAAGCCATGTACCGCAAGCGCAACGAGATCGAGAGGCTCTTCCGCAGACTCAAAGGATTCCGCCGCATCTTCTCCCGCTTCGATAAACTCGACGTCGTCTTTCTGGTATGAACGCCGGAGAGAAACTAGACCAGGAAACGCCGCGTTAGCGGCGGAGCCTGGCGGAGTAAAAGCAGACCGCCGGCCTGGCGGAGTAAAAGCAGACCGCCG
>Ga0156329_1151_pt1 | contig 17110 bp, 17 predicted proteins | sample RifCSPlowO2_12_FD_107977 | JGI IMG/M metagenome (GOLD analysis project Ga0156329, IMG submission 107977) | Acidobacteria bacterium RIFCSPLOWO2_12_FULL_60_22 | reverse complement strand
GCATCGCCGAAGAACCTTTCTGTCCTGCGCTGAAGTACTCCTCGACTTCGCGGACCTCGGTGCGCTGGAGCCCGCGAATCTCGAGCGCAATCTTTTCGAGCGACGCAGCAACCACGGCCAGCGTGGCCAGGTAATAGGCGTGGCGGTCGCGCTGGATGACCTGGCTGGAAATCGCGGCGGCCCGCAATCCGAGCCGGACGCAGATCGCGGCCTCTATCTCCGGACCCACGTGAGCAAAGGTCCCCACCGCGCCGGAGATTTTTCCCACTGCCATTTCTTCGGCAGCGTGCTCCATGCGGTCCAGGTTGCGGCAGTTTTCCGAATACCAGTTGGCGAGCTTGAGGCCGAAGGTGATCGGCTCGGCATGGACGCCGTGGGTGCGCCCGACCATCACCGTGTCCTTGAATTCGAAGGCTCGGCGTCGCAGCACCTCGCCAAGCTTCTGCAGTCCTTCCAGGATCAGACGGGAAGCGTCGCGGACGAGCAGGCCCTGCGCGGTGTCCACCACGTCATTGGAGGTGAGGCCGAAGTGGAGGTAACGGGACTCCGGGCCGAGGTTCTCCGACACGGCTGTCGTAAATGCCACCACGTCATGCTTGGTTTCGGCCTCGATCTCCGCGATGCGCTTCCCGTCGAATCGCGCATGTTGCCGGATGGCGCGCGCCGCTTCCAGAGGGATTTCCCCGCGCTCGGCCAGCACCTCGGCCGCAACAATCTCCACCTCCAGCCATTTGTTGAACTTGCTTTCTTCGGTCCAGATGGCGCCCATCGCCGGGCGAGTGTAACGAGGGATCACGGCAGGTTCCTCAAAACCAAAACATTTCGGTCGGCTCGGACTGCGAGCTGACCACCAAACGGGTCTCGCGGGCGCTCTGGGTTTCCAGGGCCGCGGCGGCCTCCAGGCGCGCGATCTCCGGGTGGTTGTTCTGCTGGCTCAGATGCGCCAGGACCAGGACGCGCGCCTCGCGGTCGAACTCCTCGCGGAGGAATTTTCCCAGCGCATCGTTCGACAGGTGGCCGGTTTGGCCGCCGACCCGCTGTTTAACATACCAGGGATACGGCCCGTTGCGCAGCATCTCCAGGTCGTGATTGGATTCGAGGATCAAGCCGTGGCAGCCGCTCAGGTAATGCTTGACGTTCTGCGGCATGTAGCCCAAGTCGGTTACGATCGCGATGCGGACGCCTTCGGCGGTAAACCGGAACGCCACCGGGTCCACCGCATCATGGGGAATCGTAAACGGCTCGGCGGTCAAATCCCCCACCTCAAAGCGGCATCCCGGCTGGAAGGTTTCGACGGCAGCCAGTTTGATTTGCGGGGGCAGCGCAGCGCGGGTCCGTGGGGAGAGGTAAACCGGGATGCGAGGTTCGCTCGCCAAACGCGCCAGGCCGCCGATGTGGTCCGAATGCTCGTGAGTGACGAGGATGGCGTCGAGGGATTCCCACCTCTCGCCGATGAGCGCCAGCCGCCGCAGCGTCTCGCGCTTGCTGAGGCCGGCGTCAATCAGGATTTTGACTCGCTCCGTTGCCAGGAAGGTGCAGTTCCCGGAACTGCCGCTTCCCAGGACCGCCACACGGACGCTAATAATCCCTCCTCGTGCCGTTGCAACTACAAGCAGAAGTCAGAATGTTTTTAATCCGAGCCGCGCGCGTGAGCAAGCGGCCAAGGCAGTCAAGCGGCCAAGGCAGTGATGAGTGACAAGTGACGAGTGAAAAGGGAAACCTTTGCAGCGGACAATTGCTTGTCACTGGTCACTCATCACTTGTCTCTGTTAGCACCGCTCCCTTGCGGTCGCGGCTCTGACTCCCGGCTTCTGACTCCTGACTCCTGCTCGTTAGCACTGCAACATTTTCCGGTCGATTTTCAGCCCGTCCAGCCGGCCCAGCACTGTAAGAGAGATGCGCTCGGTTTGGAAGAACTCGCGCGTGATCTCGGTGACGGTATCGGCCGTCACCGCGTCGATCTTGGCGATCATTTCGTCCAGGGAGAGAAACCGGCCGAAATACATTTGCTGGCGCGCCAGGTTGGACATGCGATTGGCTGTGGACTCCAGCCCCAGCATCATGCTTCCTTTCAGGTGGTCTTTGGCCCGCTGGAGCTCGTCCGGTTTGACGCCGTTTTCTTTCAAGTCCCGGAATTCCTCCATGATGCTCGACACCACCCGAGGGGCCGATTCCGGCGAGGTTCCCGCATAGACCAGAAGACATCCCGTGTCGCGGTACGGAGTCAGGTCGGAGAAGACCGAATACGCCAGGCCCTGTTTTTCGCGGATGTTCTGAAAGAGGCGGGAACTCATGCCGCCTCCCAGCAGCGTGTTCAGGACGTAACAGGCGTACCGCCGCTCGTGCACCAGCGGATACGACGGCACTCCCACGCAAAGTTGCACCTGTTCGAGGGCCGGCTTGTTTCGGAACGTGACGTGGGGACAGATGACCGGGGCCGGGTCCGGCGGCGGGTCGGCCTGTGCCTTCAGGTGGTGAAACCGCTTTTCCACCAGGTTCAGAATCTGATCGTGGCGAAGGTGTCCCGCCGCGGCGATGATCATATTATTCGGCCGATAGGAACGCGCAAACTGTTCCTCGATCGCTTCCCGGTTCAGCGCCCGCACCGTCTGGGGAGTGCCCAGGATCGGCTTGCCCAGCGGATGTCCTTTCCAGAAGTTCCGGATGAACAGTTCGTGGAGCAAATATTCCGGATTGTCCTCTTCGGCCTTGATCTCCTCCAGCACCACCTTCCGCTCCCGCACCACATCCTCGGGTTTGAACAGAGGATTGAGCACGAGGTCGCTCAACACGTCAAAGGCCTTGGTCAGGTGTTCGTCCAGAACCACAGTGTTGAAGCTGACGCATTCTTTGGCCGTGAAGGCGTCCAAATGTCCGCCGATGGAATCCATGGACCGGGCAATCTGCTCCGCCGTGCGATTGCGGGTCCCTTTGAAAACCATGTGTTCGATGAAGTGCGAAATCCCGCCTCGGGCGGGGTTTTCCTGCCGGGAACCGGTTCGCAGCCAGATCCCCAGGGAGACCGACCGCACCTGCACCATGGGTTCGGTGAGAACGATCAGTCCGTTCGGCAAACTCTGCTTCCGAATGTTGCGCACTTCTTTAGCTCGCATCCGCCTCTTTCCTGAAGGAAACCAAATGGCACGGGGCCAATCCGAGCCGCGACCGTGAGGGAGCGTCCACAAAATCCTGGGTTGGCCACCCAACGCATGTGTCCGCTTGCTAAGGCGCACGGCTCAGAATGCCGTGCCTTCGCTGTAGTTCTCACGCGGGCTCTGTATTGTTACACCCAAACCTTTGGCGTCCCAACACTTAATTCTTAACTGAAAAGGTTTTTTTTTCAACCCGCAGCGTGGGGCGATTCGGTCAGGAGGGGTTCCTTTTTGGTAGAATAGACAGGGAACCGTATGCAAAAAAAGGAGTTACTCGGCCTCACGGCGCCGCAACTGGAGGACATTTTGCTCGGCTGCGGGGAGCCTTCCTACCGCGGTCGGCAGCTCTACCATGCTCTCTACCGGGAGCGGCAAGCGGACCTCCGGAAGATTACCCCCTTTCCGGCTCCGTTGCGCTTGCGCCTCGACCACGACTTCCAGGTCACACTCCCGCCGGTGGAAAAGAAGTTTCAAAGCACGGACGGGACCTGCCGCTACCTGCTGCATCTTGCCGACGGCCGCCAGATCGAGACCGTGCGGATGCCCGAGGGCGCCCGCAACACGATCTGCGTCTCGACGCAGGTGGGCTGCCCGGTGGACTGCAAGTTTTGTCTGACCGGGGTGATGGGGTTCACGCGCAATTTGACCGCCGGCGAGATCGTCGGCCAGGTGCTGCGCGTGATGGAAGACGACAAACTGGAGGCCGGCCAGCGGCTGAACCTGGTGTTTATGGGGATGGGGGAGCCGCTGCTCAATTTCGAGAATGTGATGGACGCGGTGAAGCTGCTGGCGGACCCGGACGGCGTCGGCCTCTCGACGGCGCGCATGACGCTCTCGACCGCCGGGGTTGTTCCCGGAATGGAACGGCTGGGCCGCGAGCCGCTGCGGCCCAAGCTGGCCGTATCGCTCAACGCCACCACCGACGAGTTGCGCGACCGCATCATGCCGTTGAACCGCAAGTGGCCTCTGGCCGAATTGCTCCGCGCTTGCCGGGAATTCCCCTTGCGCTCGCGAGAGAAATTGACGTTTGAGTACGTCTTGCTCGAAGGGGTCAATGACGGGATCGAGGATGCCCGGCGCTTGGCTCGGCTGGTGCAAGGAATTCAATGCAAGGTGAATTTGATCGGGCTGAACCCCGGCCCGGAATTGCCCTTCCGCACCCCCCCGGATGAAACCGTCCTGCGTTTCCAACAAACGTTGCTTCAGAAAGGCGTCCCCGCCTTTATCCGCAAGCCGCGCGGCCGCGACATCTTCGCCGCCTGCGGGCAACTGAAGCTGATGGAAGTCCCGTCGGCTTCCGGGTCGAAGTGAGCAGCATTTTCTGACGGTAGCCAATTCTCACCCACATCTCTTTCCCACTATTTCTCTCTGACTCCGATCACCCCCATCATGCGTCCGGTTCTTCCCGCGTCGCGCCGGTGGGAGAAGAACAGTTCCGGGTGGCAACTGGTGCAGGGTGCTTGCGAGGCGATGTGTTTGGCGGGCACCCCGGCCTCGCGGAGTTGGCCGACGTTGGCCTGGACCAGGTCCAGGTACACCTCCCGGCGGTTTGCGGAGCGCGCCGAAGTGAACAGCATCACGGAATGTTTTATTTCGAGCGGACTGAGCGGGCGGGTGCGGGTCTCCAAGAGTTTTTCAGCGTACCGGAACTGGCTCGCAAATTCCTCCACCACTTCCTCGCCGACTTGATAGCAGCAGGCCCGGATGCCCGGTCCGATGGCCGCCCAGAGGTCCGGCGGGCGGGAGCCATACTCCAGTCGCATCCTGCCAACGGCCTTCTCCGTCAGGCGGCGCGCCGTGCCTCGCCAGCCGCAGTGGAGCGCGGCGACCACGCGCTGTCTCGCATCCACCAACAGGATCGGAAGGCAGTCCGCGACCAGCACCGCCAGCAGGAGCCCGGGACGGTCGGTCATCAATCCGTCGCCCGCCGGGGGAGGGTTCGGGAAAGCCGACCTGTTCACGACGCGGATCAAATCCGAGTGGATTTGACGTTGCAGCAACAGCGGCATATGTTGCGCCTGGAGCAGGGCCAGCAGGCGGCGCCGGTTTTCGAGCACGTGGGCCGTCCTGTCCCATTGCACTTTTCCCAGGTTCAAATCGGCGCCGTCGGCAGAGGAGTGATCGGGATTGCAGAACGAACTGACGCCTCCTCGCCGGGTGCTGAATCCGTGGACGAGCCAGGGAAACCGTCCCAGCAACGGGGTCTCGATCACCATTCTGTTGCGCGCCGCTTGCTGGGCGGAAGGACTCATCGAATTTCTGCCTCTCCTTCCCATGCTATACTTGCGCCCGACTTTCGGTCAAAATGGCTTCGCGATGATTGTGGGCATTGGTGTGGACATGACCGAGGTTTCCCGCGTCCGGGAAGCTATCGAGCGGCACGGCGAACGCTTCCTCAAACGCATCTTCACTCCGGCCGAGATCGCTTATTGCCGGAGACACAGAGATTGTTACGAGCGCTTTGCCGCCCGTTTTGCCGCCAAGGAGGCGGCCATGAAGGCGCTCGGGACCGGCTGGCGGAGGGGTGTTTCCTGGCAGGATTTCGAGGTTTCCAACTTGCCGAGTGGGAAGCCTTGCCTGAATCTCTCCGGAAAGGCTCTGGAAATCTATCGCGGTCTAGGCTCCTCCGGCCTCTCCGTTTCCCTGACCCACACCGGCGCCTATGCCCTGGCGCAAGTAGTTATCGAAGGCGATAGCTCGTCCCGCGACTGAGAGAATCCTTCGGCCACGCATTCGCCCACCAGCCTTCCTTCGCTAAGCGAAACCATGCGGACATTCCTGAGCCGGTTGCCGGGCAGCCGTTCGCCGGGGATGAAAACCTTCAGGTAATTGTCGCTCAGCGCCCAGGCGCCGCCCTCGGCCTCTTCTTCGAGGGTCAGGACTCGCAGGATTTGTCCCACCTGGCGTTCGCGGAAGCGGCGATTCTTTTGAGCGGCCAACTCCCTCAGAATGCGGCTCCGCTCACGGACGACCGCGCCGTGGACTTGCTCCTTCATCGCATCGGCCGGAGTGCCCGGACGCCGGGAGAACGGGAAGACGTGCAGGTAAGTGAATGGAAGGGATGCAATGAGGCGGCGCGTTTCCTCGAAATCCTCGTCCGTCTCTCCGGGAAAGCCCACCATCACGTCGGCTCCGAAGGCGGCGTTGGGCATTCTCTGGTACGCGGCGAGGATGCGATCGCGGTAATTCCAGGGGTGGTATTTGCGGTGCATCCGGCGCAAGATGCGGTCCGAGCCGCTCTGGAGAGGCGCGTGAACGTGTTTGGCGATCCGGGGCGAGGCGGCCATCCGGGCCAGCAATTCGTCGGTGAAGTCCATCGGCTCGACCGAGCTTAGGCGCAGCCGCTCGAGCGGGGTCTCTTCCAGGATCAGCCGGACCAACTCGGCAAAGCGAATCCGCTGCGGCAGGTCGCGTCCATAGCGCCCTAAATTGATCCCCGAGAAGACCACCTCCCGGTAGCCCCCTCGGCAGAGCGCCCGGACCCGGTGTAAGACTTCGGGCACAGGGAGGCTGCGACTCCGCCCTCGGACGGAGGGGATGATGCAAAAGGAGCATCGGTTATTGCAGCCCTCTTGAATCTTCAGATTGGGGCGCGTGCGGTCCCCGGTGGTTTTTCCGACGACCGGGGCCGTCAAAAATTCTCGGACTGCCGATATGTCTCCTACGAGGATTTGGGGAGCAGGGTCTGCCGGCAACGGCCCGCTGCTCGGAAGGGGCGAGCCGAGGGTATGAAATTCCATCTCGGAGGGCTGGGACGCAGGAGCAAGCAACTTCTCCAGGGGAACCCACGGGCCAGCGTCTCTCGCCGGGCTGTGTGGTTCGGAAAGCAGGCGGCCGATCTCGGTTTTGTGGGCGTTCCCGACGATCCACCGGACTCCCGGCAGGGCGGCCAAGTCCTCCGGCCTGCGCTGGGCGTAGCAGCCGGTCACCAGGATGTGCGCCTGCGGATTCTCGCGGCGGATTCGGCGAACCGTTTGCCGCAGCTCGTAGTCGGCAGCCGCCGTGACGGTGCAGCTATTGAGAACCACAACGTCGGCCTCTGCGGAGTCGGCCACGGCCTGGAGGCCACGTTGGGATAGTTCCTCTTCTACCGCAGCCCCATCCGCCTGATTCGCGCGGCAACCGAAATGGATAGCATGAAAGCGCCGCATGGTCTCCATTGTAAGGATACGAGGGGGTCAGGAAGAAGCCAGGCGGCGTTGCTGGAAGCAGTCGCGGCAGTAGATCGCCCGGCCCTGGGTCGGTTGAAAGGGAACGGTGGTTTCCTTGCCGCACTGCGAACAGACCGCTATGGTCTCTGTGCGGCGTCCCGCGGACCTGGCGGGGCGGGAGTTCCGCTGCCCCTTGCAGGGTTTGCAACGCTTCGGTTCCTGGAAATTCTTTTCCGCAAAGAAGAGTTGTTCTCCTGCCGTGAAGACGAACTCCTCCCCGCAATCCACGCATCGCAGGACTCTGTCCGTGAATTCGGCTCCCAAGGGGCGCCCTCCGTCATTTCCGGGGCGTGGAGACGTCGATGCAGCAACCGGCCGGGCAGCCGGAGAGTTTCCCCGAGCCATCCCGGCGCTCGCAGCAGCTTATTCGGGTTCGCGTCGGATCTTCTTGCGTGCTCGCTTGCGCGCTAGCGCTTGCTTGACTCGTCGTTTCTCGCCCGGTTTTAGATAGTAGGAATGTCTCTTCACTTCTTTGATGATATCTTCCTGCTGAACTTTGCGCTTAAAGCGGCGCAGGGCGTTTTCCAGCGACTCGCCTTCCTGGAGTCGTACTTCCGCCAATAACCACACCCCCTTACTGTTTGAACTTTTGAGCGGGCTATAGCTATAATAGTTCTCTCGGGGAGAAAGTCAAGTCGAATTTCCGGCTGGCCGCCGGATTTTTCGCCCGGGCTCATTCTTCTCGAACGTTCTAGCGAGGTAAATGCCGTCCCGCCCTGCGGGATGGCGCTAGAGAACAGTCCCAAGCTCGGGCGACCCGGTACGGGCCGGCCTGGGTTTCGTTTTTTCCTGGAGGGCCAGCCGCTCGTCTGCCGGCCCTTCCTCTATCCGCCGCAGGGTCCGCTGTTGCGGTCTGACTCCGGCACGGAGCACTCCTTAGCTTATGGAAAGAGTTCTGGGTGTCTTGCTGGCGGGTGGCGCCGGAGAACGTCTCTATCCTTTGACCCGGGACCGGGCCAAGCCGGCCGTTCCCTTCGGGGGCGTCTACCGGATCGCGGACGTCACTCTCAGCAACTGCGTCAATTCCGGCCTGCGGCGCATCTTCATCCTCACCCAGTACAAATCGCTTTCGCTGAACCGCCATATTCGGTTTGGATGGAATATATTCGCGCGGGAACTGGGCGAGTTCATCGAGATTCTCCCCCCCATGCAGCGCGTCGGGGAGCATTGGTACTTGGGGACCGCCGATGCGGTCTATCAGAATATCTACAGCATCCTGGCGGAAGACCCCGGGCATGTCCTGGTCCTGGCTGCCGATCATATCTACAAAATGAACTATGCCTTGATGCTGGAGCAGCACATGCAGACGGGCGCGGATGTCACGGTGGGCACGATCCGCCAGCCGGCCTCCGAAGCGTACCGGCTGGGCGTCGTCACTGTGGATTCCCGGGAACGCATCACCGGTTTTGTGGAGAAGCCCCAAGGGGAAATCCTGGAGTCCCTCCAGGACGATGGTTTTGTCCATGCCTCGATGGGGATCTATCTGTTTACCGCCTCGGAGCTGATCCAAATCCTGCGCGAGGATGCGCTCAGCCCCGTATCCAGCCACGACTTTGGCCGCGACGTCCTCCCCGCGATTCTGGACAATTACCGGGTCTGTTCCTATAACTTCATTGACGAAAACCGCAAGGAGGCGCAGTACTGGCGCGATGTGGGAACGATCGACGCTTACTACGAAGCCAACATGGACCTGGTCTCCGTGAGCCCGGTCTTCAATCTCTACGACCGGGGATGGCCCATCCGCACCTTGCAGGAGCAGAACCCGCCGGCCAAATTTGTCTTTGCGCAGGAAGGCGGACGGATGGGATTGGCGCTCGATTCCATCATCTCCCATGGCTGCATCGTCAGCGGCGGGCGCGTGGTCCAGAGCGTCCTGTCGCCCGGCGTGCGGGTCAACAGCTTCGCGGAGGTGGATCTCTCCATCCTGTTTTCCGACGTGGACGTGGGACGGCACAGCCGTTTGCGGCGCTGTATTGTGGAGCGCGGCGTGGAGATTCCGGAGAATACGCAAATTGGCTACGACGTCGAAACGGACCGGGAGTCCGGCTTCACGGTGACGGACTCGGGCATCGTCGTCGTGAGCCGGGAAAGCCCCCTGACGGAAAGGGAAAAGGCCGCGGTCGCCTCCCTCTCTTGAGCGGGCCGAAAAATTCTGGCGAACTTTTCCCGAACAGCGGTATGATTTTTTGCCGGACCAAACGCGAGATTACGGAGTAACGATATGGCTAAGGACACCGATACCCTGATTGAGTGGGTCCACGGGCGCGAGGTGCTCGATTCCCGCGGAAATCCCACCGTGGAAGCGGAGGTGGTGCTCGAGAGCGGCGTGACCGGCTGGGCCGCCGTGCCCAGCGGCGCTTCCACGGGCACGCACGAAGCGGTCGAACTGCGCGACGGGGATCCCCGCCGCTATCTCGGCAAAGGCGTCCTGCGCGCCGTCGAGAACATTGAGAAAGTCATTGCCCCGGCGCTCCAGGGACGCGATGCCGCCGAGCAGTCCGTGCTCGACCGCCGGATGATCGAGCTGGATGGGACGCCGAACAAATCCCACCTGGGCGCCAACGCCATCCTGGCCGTTTCGATGGCGATGGCTCGCGCCGTGGCCGACGCCCTCGATCTGCCCCTCTACCGCTACCTCGGCGGAGTGGGCGCCTCGCTCCTGCCCGTGCCCATGATGAACATCATCAATGGCGGAGCCCACTCCGACAACAACGTGGACTTCCAGGAGTTCATGATCGTCCCGTTGAAAGCCCCCCGCTTTGCCGAAGCGCTGCGGATGGGCGTCGAGACATTCCACCACCTGAAGAAGGTTCTCGCCAAGAAGGGATACTCGACGGCCGTCGGCGATGAGGGCGGGTTTGCCCCCAACTTACGTTCCAACACCGAGGCCCTGGAGCAGATTCTGGAAGCCATCCAGGCCGCGGGATACCGGCCCGGAGAGGACATTGCCCTGGCTCTCGATCCGGCCTCGAGCGAGTTTTTTGAAGACGGCAAGTACGTCTTCAAGAAATCCGACAAAAGCTCCCGAAGCCCGGAGCAGATGGTCGAATTCTACGCCGATTGGGTGCGCCAGTACCCCATTGTCTCGATCGAGGACGGGATGGCCGAGGACGACTGGCAGGGCTGGAAACTGATGACCGAACGCTTAGGATCGCGCATCCAGCTCGTCGGCGATGACAACTTTGTCACGAACCCGCAGTTGTTGCAGAGAGGAATTGACGAAAAGATTGCGAACGCGATCCTCATCAAGCTCAATCAGATCGGTACACTGACGGAGACGCTCGATACCATGGCGCTGGCTCGCCGGCACGGGTATAACACCGTGGTTTCGCACCGTTCGGGCGAAACCGAAGACGCTTTCATCGCCGACCTCGTCGTGGCCAGCGGCGCAGGGCAGATCAAAACCGGCTCGGCCAGCCGCAGCGACCGCATCGCCAAATATAACCAGTTGTTGCGGATCGAAGAGGAGCTGGGCGCGGACGCGAAATTTTTGGGAGTCCACACGGTCTTCGGCTCAACCCATGGCCAATCCGGGTGAGGCCGCTTTCGCGTTGATTCATTGACCGCAGGCACCGCCGACTTTATATTTCTTGTGTCATGACGAGGCGAACTTTGCAACGCAAACGGGGGAGAATGTCGGTGTCGCCAGCACCGACTCCCTATATCTATCGCGTGACCGTCGAACCGGATGAGGACCGCTATCATGCGGAGGTCCCGGCGCTGCCCGGCTGTTACAGTTGGGGATACTCCTACGAGGAAGCCTTAAAGAACATCAAGGAAGCCATCGAGCTTTGGTTAGAGGTGAAGAAGGAAGCCGGTGAGCCGATTCCCATCGAGGAACCAAAAGCAATTAAGAATGCTGCCCTCACCGTTGGCGTATTGGTATGATCGGGCAGCTCAAGAGCACTCCCGCGCGGGAGTGGATCAGAGCGGTGGAAGGGGACGGTTTTATCGCGCGGAAGAGCAAGGGTTCCCATCACCTGTATCAACACTCCGATGGCCGCCGGGTTCTCATTAGTTTACCACAAACTGAGTAACACCTTTGGTCCTAAAACGATCAAGCAACTTCTGGATGGCACTGGTTGGCAGGAAAACGATTTGAAGCGTTTGAAGCTCCTGACGTGATCCCTGCTGCCTATGGCTATGACTCCAAAACCATTATTGTTAATTATCCTCGACGGATGGGGATTTAATCCCTCGCGGGAGGGGAACGCCATCGCCCTCGCTCAGAAACCCACCTGGGACGCGTTGCTGCGAGAGTTCCCTTCCACCTTGATCCATACCTCCGGCCCGTTTGTGGGGCTACCCGAAGGCCAGATGGGAAACAGCGAGGTCGGGCACCTGAACATCGGCAGCGGCCGGATTGTTCACATGGACATCACCCGCATTGACCGGATGATTGAGACCGGAGAATTCTTCCGCCAGCCGCTTTTAGTCGCTGCGATGGAGCACGCCCGGAGCCGGCGGCTGCACCTGATGGGCCTGTTGAGCGACGGCGGCGTTCACTCCCAGCAGGAGCACCTCTACGCGCTGCTGCGCATGGCCCGGCAGATGGAGGTCCGGCAAGTTTTCGTCCACGCCTTCCTCGACGGCCGCGATACGCCTCCCACGAACGGCGCCGGGTATCTGGAACAACTACAACAACAGATGCGCACCATCGGCGTAGGAACCATTGCCACGGTGAGCGGGCGCTATTACGCCATGGACCGGGACAAGCGCTGGGACCGCACGGCCCTGGCCTATAACGCCATGGTGCTTGGGGAGGGAGTGAAAGCCCTCGGCCCTGCCCAGGCCGTCCGCGATTCTTACGATCACCAGGTAACGGACGAGTTCGTCATCCCGGCCGTGATTGTCGACCAGCGGGGCGAGCCGCTCGGGAGGATTCGCGACGAGGATGCCGTCATCTTCTTCAACTTCCGCGCCGACCGCGCCCGGCAAATGACGCGCGCCCTCACCGACCCGGCATTGGAAGGGATCCCGCGCTCCTCCATGCCGCAGCGCCTTCATTTTGTGGGCATGACCCGGTACGATAAAACGTTGAACGTCCCGTACGTGATCGGGCCGGAAGAGCCGCAGCACATCGTGGCCAACATCTTTGCCGAACGGGGCCTGCGGAACCTGCGCGTAGCCGAAACGGAGAAGTACGCCCACGTGACCTACTTTTTTAACGGCGGCGTCGAGAAGCCCTACCCCGGCGAGGAACGCATCCTGGTGCCGTCGCCGAAAGTAGCCACCTATGACCTCAAGCCGGAGATGAGCGCGGAAGGGATTGCGGATACGGTGGTCCAGGCGGTGGAGGGCGGGACGTTTGATTGCCTCATCATCAATTTCGCCAATGCCGACATGGTGGGACATTCCGGGAAACTGGAGGCGGCCATTCGCGCCGTCGAGGCGGTGGACGCGGGTCTGGGCCGCATCTATCCGGCAGTCCGCCGGGCGGGCGGCGGGATGATCATTACCGCCGATCACGGCAACGCCGAGACGATGATTGATCCGGTAACCGGCGGCCCCCACACCTATCACACCACCAACCCGGTCCCGTTGGTTTTGGTCACGCCGGATAGCCGCCCGGTCCGCTTGCGGGCCGACGGCTCCCTGCGCGATATCGCTCCCACGCTGCTCGGAGTTTGCGGAATTCCAACGTCCGCGGAGATGACCGGCAAGGATTTGCGGGTACTGGACGGGTAGAACATCCGTGGCGCGCTCCGCGCGCGAATGGCTGCCTCGGCTATCCGCGGAGGTGGCGGCGGACGCTCGTCACAACGATTTTGGGCTTGAAGGCCAGCGCGCCCCGCAAGATCAGACTATTCTGGTTGTGGAGCAGGTGCTGCCACCAGCGCGCCGGAACCGACTCCGGCAGCAGCACGGTCACCACGTCGTCGCCGCGGAAGGTCTCCACCTCGTCAATGAATTTCAGCAAGGGGCGAAGAATCGAGCGATACGGGGAGTTCAGCACCACGAGCGGGACGTCCTCCACGCGGCTTTCCCATTGCGCGACCAGCCGGCTGGACTCTTGCACATCCACGTTTACGTAGACGGCGATCACGTCCGGGGAGATCGAGCGGGCATATTCCAGGGCTCCCAGGCTGGCGAGATTGATCCCGCCGACCGGCACCACGACCGTGTGTTTCAAGTCCCGCACGCGATCGTACGAGGCTACGGAAAGCTCCCGGGAGACCTGGGAGTAATGCTGGCGGATTTTCCAGAACATCCAGACGAAGCCGGGGACGGCGACCAGAACCAGCCACGCTCCGTGGGTAAATTTGACCGAGGCCACGATCAACAGCACCAGGGTGGTGGTGGCGGCCCCCACTGCGTTCAGGGCCATCCGCCAGCGATAGCCTCGCGTTCGCAAGTGTTTCCAGTGGATCACCATGCCGGACTGCGAGAGCGTAAAAGCGACAAACACCCCCACGGTATAGAGCGGAATCAGACGATGGACATCGCCGGCCGCGAAGACCACCAGGGCGCCGGCAACCAATCCCAGGAAGATGATGCCGTTTGAGAACACCAGCCGGTCCCCCAAGTTGGCGAACTGGCGCGGCAGAAAGCGGTCGGTGGCAATATAGGAGGTGAGGCGCGGGAATCCCGCAAAACTCGTATTGGCCGCCAGGACCAGGATCACCATGGTGGCGACCTGGATGAGATAGTAAATCGCTCCCGTCCCGAACGTCAGCCGGTTCAGTTGCGAAAGAATGGTTTCTCCCTCTCGAGGCTCCAGCCCGTGCAGGCGGGCCGCCAGCGTGATGCCCAGAAATAAGGTTGCCAGGATGGCTCCCAGGATGTACTGGGTAACCTTGGCGTTCCGGGAGACCGGAGCCTCAAACGCTTGCACGCCGTTGGCTACCGCTTCAATCCCGGTCAGAGCCGTACAACCCGAGGCGAATGCGCGCAACAAAAGCAGGAAGGAGAAAGACTCCAAGGTGAAACCCGCCCCGGTCCCGACCAGCGGGACTGCTTCCGGCCCCCCGCCGGATTGCAGCAGCGCTCCCACCGCCAGGGCATAGGCGCACGCGATAAACAGATATACCGGGCCGGCGAACATCGCCGCGGACTCGCGCACGCCCCGCAGGTTTGCCCACATGATCACGGAAATGCCAACCAGGCAAAGCCCCACCCGATGGGGGTACAAGACAGGAAGAGCCGAGGTAATCGCGGCGATTCCTGCGGCCACGCTCACCGCCACCGTCAGCACGTAGTCAATGAGCAGGGCCGCCCCCGCCACCAGGGCCGGGTAGATCCCCAGATTTTCCTTGGCGACGGTGTAGGCGCCCCCCCCGGTGGGATACGCATCGAGCGTTTGGCTGTAGGAAGTGACTACGATCCAGAGCAAGCCGACAATCAGAACCGCTGCGGGAACCGATAGAGCAAAGCTGGCTGCCCCGGCCGCCACCAGAGCCAGCAGGATTTCTTCCGTCGCGTAGGCCGTCGAGGAAAGGGCGTCGGAAGAGAAAACAGCCAGCGCCGCCTTTTTGCTGAGTTTTTGCTCTCCGATTTCGGCCGTCTCTAACGGACGGCCCACCAGGAATTGTTTCAGGCTGGGCATACGGGGTACTTTCTCACTCCTGCCCGAGAAAATTTCCCGAGGCGCCGGGCATGGGATGCGCCGCTCGGTCTAAGGAGACTCGGCCGGCGGGGGGCTGGGATTCTCGGGCAACGGCGCTGTCGGAGGTTTCTGCGGGTCCGCGGATCGGCCGCCCGGAGCAGTTCCTTCGGAAGGAGGTCCTCCGTCAGGAGCGGGAGGGGCTGCCGCCGGCGCCGTCCCCGGAGACTCGCCCTTCTCGATGATCACCAGCACTTCTTCGAGGCGGTTCAACCGGGCGAAGGGTTGCACCTCGATTTCCTGAAAGGCCGGTCCCGGCCGCGCCGCTACCACTGCGCCCACGGGCAATCCCTTGGGGTAAATCCGGTCCTCGCCCGAAGTGAGCAACGCTTCTCCAATCTCGACCTTCTCTCCGTTGTTGACGTAGGCCAGCTCGCACAGCGCCCGGTTCCTTCCTTTCATCACGCCCTGGATGCGGGAACTTTCCAGCAGGCAGGCCACTCCGCTGTTGGCGTCCGTGATCAGGAGCACTTGCGCGGTGTCCGCAAAAACGCGCAGAACCTTGCCCACGATCCCCTCGGGCACCAGGACCGGGAGGTCGGGCCGCAAGCCCGCGTTGCGGCCTTTGTCCAGGATCACGGTCTGCGAACTCTCGCTGGGGCCCCAACCGATCACCTGCGCCGCCACGGTGGCCGGGGGAAGTTCCTGCTTGAAATCGAGGAGGAGTTGCAGTCGCCGGGCCTGGTTGGCCTCGTTGCGGAGCCGTTGGGTTTCCAGCTTCAGTTGGTTCAATTCGCGGGTGAGGTCTTCGCTTTGCTCCCGCGCTCCCCGCAGTGAGACATATCCCCGCCAGAATTGCAGGACTGCATCGGTGAGGATGTGGAACCCTCTCTGCGCAGGCGTAACCAGGTAAATCGTTCCGTCGCGGATGAGAGGGATATCGGCGTCGCTCCGAAACTGGTAAGCCAGCAGGGAGAGCTGGAAGAAAAGAACCGCTGCCAGGACGACCAGATTGCGGTGGCGACCGAACACCGTTCCAAAACCTCCCTCCCAATTCTACGGGGAATAGGCTCTGCGCGAGTGCTCGAGGAGGAACACCCCGGAGTCCCTTTTTCAGCACAGCCCGACCGCTCGGAAACAAGGGGTTCGCGGGAGGCGTCAATCCAGGGAGACCTTGCGGAGCAGCTTGAAGTCGCTCAGCAGCTTGCCGGTGCCTAACACCACGGAGGCCAGGGGATCATCGGCAATCGAGACGGGCAATCCGGTCTCCTCCCGGATGCGTTTATCGAGGTTCTTGAGCAAGGCTCCGCCCCCGGTCAGAACGATTCCCCGGTCGCTGATGTCGGCGGACAACTCCGGGGGCGTTCTCTCCAGCGCCACGCGGATGGCGTTGACAATGGTGTCCACGCACTCGCGAAGCGCCTCGCGAACCTCCGTGTCCATCACCGTAATCGTCTTGGGAATCCCCTCGATCAGGTCGCGGCCTTTGACCTCCATGCTCAAGGGCTTATCCAGAAGGAAGGCTGAGCCGATCTCAATCTTGATCTGCTCCGCGGTGCGCTCGCCAACCAGGAGATTAAATTTCCTCTTCAGGTAGTGCATGATGGCGTCGTCCATCTCGTTGCCGGCGACCCGCACGGAGCGGGAATAGACGATGCCGGAAAGGGAGATCACGGCAATGTCGGTCGTCCCTCCCCCGATGTCCAGGATCATGTTTCCCGAAGGCTCGGTGATCGGCAACCCGGCGCCGATCGCCGCCATCATCGCTTGCTCCACCAGATGCACTTCGCTGGCTTTGGCCCGGTAGGCGGAGTCCTGGACGGCGCGCTTTTCGACCGGCGTGATCTCGGAAGGCACGCCGATCACGATGCGCGGGCGCACCAGCATCTTGCGGTTGTGGGCCTTGCGGATGAAGTACGTCAGCATCTTCTCGGTCACCTTGAAGTCCGCGATGACCCCGTCCCGCATGGGCCGGATGGCCACGATATTGCCAGGGGTCCGCCCCAGCATTTCCTTGGCTTCTTTGCCGACCGCCTCCACCTCATTCGTCGTCTTGTTGATGGCCACGATCGACGGCTCATTGACCACGATCCCTTTGCCCTTGGCATAGACCAAGGTGTTGGCGGTCCCCAGATCAATCGCCAAATCCCGCGAAAACAAGCTAAAAAAGGAATTCACGTTTGAAGACACCTATTGCGGCTCCC
>Ga0156329_1355_pt1 | contig 17800 bp, 17 predicted proteins | sample RifCSPlowO2_12_FD_107977 | JGI IMG/M metagenome (GOLD analysis project Ga0156329, IMG submission 107977) | Acidobacteria bacterium RIFCSPLOWO2_12_FULL_60_22 | reverse complement strand
CCAGAGGAGACTTCAGCTCGTGCGAGACATGGGAGACGAAATCCTTCTTCATTTCGTCAAGCTCATTCAGCCGGCGGGTCATGGTATCGAAGTCGCGGGCGAGCTGGGCGAGCTCGTCGCGGCCCGCAATATCGAGCCGATACGAGAACTGTCCCTGCGCCACCGCCCGCGTCGCATCGGTCAGCCGGCCGAGCGGCTTGGAGATGGAACGAACGATCCAGAACGAGACCGCCAGGCTCACCAGCAAGGCCGCCACGGCCGCCGCCCAGGAGACCCGCTGGGCGCTCTGGCTCGCGCGAGCCGATTCCTCGATTTGCGATCCGATGGCGAGCCGCGTGGCCTGCATGAAGCGCAGAGTTTGGAGCCGCAGCCGGCTCACCTGCGCGAGCTGTTCGGCCTGCACGGTCTGGAACTGCCGCAGCTCCTCCGGAGTAGACCTTCGCTCCGGAGGAGGAGCCGGTTCCCCCAACTGCGCCCAAAGCTGGGCCAGCCGCTCAACCTGCTCCGCCTCGCCCGGAGAGAGGCGAAGGGAGCGGATCTCCTGGAGAATCTGCGAGAAGGCGTCGCGCGTCTGGACCACTTGCTCCGCGTACCCCGGGTCGGCTGTAACAAAGAACTTCTGCGTGAATTCTTCGACTTGGTCCAGATCGCGGAGCAATTGCACCGCCAGGATGCTCGCGCGCATGTTGATCGAGGAGAGATTCTCGTGGAGACGCTGGCTCTGAGAGATCACGGCAAGCTGGTAGACAAGCACGGCCAAGAGCAGCGCGATCAGCACGCCGTAGCCCACCGCGATTTTGGTGGCGATCTTCATGCAGAAGTCAGGAGCCGGAAGTCAGGAGTCAGAAGAAGCAGTGCTCGCGTTGCTTGTCTGCCGAGAAGCTATTGCATTACCCCTTTTAAGCTGTTGTCAGGGCACGGCTTCAGCCGTGCCGAAACGAGCTTAGAATCAATAGTTTCCTTGCGGCTTTAGCCGCTGAGGGAAAGGCTAGAACGCGGGCAAATGCTGGCAAGAAAGGACTCCAAGACTCACCTCAGGCGCTAAAGCGCAGATTTGCCATGCCGGTAACGGCACGCCTGAAGGCGTGCCCTGACGCAATGTTCCACGAGGTTTTGCAATAGCTTTTAGTCCCTAACACTTGGTCCCTGACCCCTGCCCTTAGCGCAGACCGTAGGACTTGAGCTTGTTTCGGATCGTCTTGACGTCCAGGCACAGACGGCGCGCGGCTTCCGCTTTGTTATTCCCGGTCTGTTCGAGAGTCCGCAAGATCAATTCTTTTTCTGTTTCTGCGGCGGTGGCGGCGAGGGGCAGGGTGATTTTCGCCTCCGGCCCGGGGACGCGAAGATACGGGGGAAGGTGAGAGGTCTCAATCCATTCCCCCTTGGCGAGGATGACCGCCCGCTCGATGACGTTCCGAAGCTCGCGCACATTTCCCGGCCAGGAGTATTCGCGGAGCACATGGAAGGCCTCCGGGCGCAGCGCAACCACCGCGGTCTTGTGCTTGGCATTGAATTCCTGAAGGAAGTGCTGCGCCAGGACCAGGACATCTTCCTTCCGCTCCCGCAGCGGCGGCAGCGAGACCGTGAAGACATTCAGCCGGTAATAGAGGTCTTCCCGGAGGAGACCCTTTTGGATCGCCTCGCGCGGATCGCTGTTGGTCGCCGCGAGGACCCGCACGTCAAAGACGAACTCCTGGCGGCCGCCGAGGCGGCGGACGCGGCCATTCTCCAGGACGCGCAACAGCTTCGGCTGGAGCGAGGGCGGCATTTCGACGATTTCATCGAGGAAGAGCGTGCCCTTGTGCGCCATCTCGAAGCACCCCGGACGGACGGCGACCGCTCCGGTAAACGCTCCCTTCTCGTGGCCAAACAGTTCGCTTTCGATCAAGGTCTCCGGGATCGCCGCCGCATTGATCGCCACGAACGGCCCCTGCGCGCGAGCGCTGCGCTCGTGGATGGCGCGCGCCGCCAGTTCTTTTCCGGTCCCGCTTTCCCCGGTGAGAATCGCGGAGGCATCGCTCGCCGCAATGGTCTCCAGCAGCTCGTAAATCTCCCGCATGTGCTGGCTGCTCCCTACAAACGGGCCGAAGCCGGAATCCTTCTCCAGCCACGCGGCCATCTTGCGGGAGGCCCATCGCAGATCAATCTCTTCCCGAGCGGCCTGGAGCAGGGCCTGGAGCTTGGAATAGTCGAGCGGCTTGGTAAGAAAATCCTGCGCTCCCAGCTTCATGGCTTCGACCGCCATGTCGATGGTTCCTTGCGCGGTGATCAGGATCACCGGGCGGGCTGGATTGCCGGACTTGAGCGCCTGGAGCAACTCCAGCCCGGACTTGCCCGGCATCACGACGTCGGAAAGGACAATGTCGGGATCGTGGGATTGGGCCAGCCGCGCCCCCTCTTCCGCATCGGGCGCCGTGAGGGTCCCATATCCCCAACTGCGCAGGCGCATGTCCAGCACCTCCCGCATCGCGGGTTCATCCTCGACCACCAGGACCGTCATCGGGCGTGAAGTCATGAGTTGCCGGAACCGGGCCGTCCTACTCGGAAGGACCGCCCGGGATCACTGGCGGAGTCCTTCATGTCAAATATCCATTCTTCTTGGTAGTGTCTCAGTTTGGGCAGCAGCTTCGTTTTTTCCTTAGCCCAGGCGTTCACGCCTGGGTCGCAAAATGAACCGATCTGTTTCCAGCCCCGTTCACGGGGCTTTCGCTTTTCGGGGGCAATGACAGCCGGGCCACCCACGCCTCCCCCGCCCAAGCCCCCTGAAGGGGGCTGAACCGTCCGCCGCGCTCGAATCCCAGGCGTGAACGCCTGGGCTAGAGAAAAGTCTGAAACCGAGGCAAACTGAGACACTACCTTCTTCTTTTTTCAATCGGAGAAACCCGCGGCGCACGGCGAGCATCGGCTCAGTTGCTCGGGAAAGCCATGCTCTTGGCTTGGTCGAGGTAGAACTGCGCGGTGCGCGGCAGAATGAACTTTTCCGAGAGCAACTTGTCCACCGTCTTTTGTATGCAGGCGGCGTACTTGTCGCGGCCGAAGGTTTCGCTGGGCTTAATCAATCCCAGGCGCCGCCAGGACTGCGTCATATTCTCGCGGAAGTCGCGGTAGCCGTTGCGGTTCATGTCCACGTAGTTGTAGAACCAGTTGTCCTCGCCGGTTTTCACCGCTCCGCGCGAATCCACCGGTTCCAGGCCCTCGCCGGTGAACGGCGCAAACCCGGTGGTCCCCTGGCCGGCCGGCCCCGCGCTCACCGGGAGGATGTGGAAGACGCCCGTCGGGCAGGCTACGTCCGGAATCATCAGGGGACCGTTCTCGATGACCCCATCCTTATCCGCGTCGCCGAGTTCCGCCCAATCCGACTTGGTGGGAGGCGGGGCGGCGCCTTTCTCCACCCAGTTGTCGAGCAGATCCACCAGGCCATCCATCACCCGCGACAGGTCCCAGATCACCACGTCCTTGTTGCGGCCCTCCGGCAGATATTCCCCGCCCGAGTGGCTGATGCCGGCCAGCTCGTAGGTGCGGTGCTTGACCCACAGACCCTTCTCCCGCAGCGCCTTGGCATTGAGCCTCTTGCTCGTCAGAAAGTTTGTGGAACCCCACGGCGGAGGGCTGTCCGGCGTCTCGTTGACGTAGAGCAGGTGGGCCAGCTCAATCTCCGGGACGAACCAGTCCTTGTGCTTGGCTCCGGAGTAGAGTCTCGCATCCAACTTGGCCATCTCCGGGTTTTCCTTCACAAACCACGGCAATTCCTCCTGATCGGTGAAGAGAACATCCTTGCCGTTTTTCATCACGATGGGGAGCCAGAGGCCCGAACCGGCGTCGTCAATAATCAGCCCGTCAATGATGTGCTTGCCGTCGGGGCCGACGTTGAGGCCGGGCTGGAAGTTGACGATGCGGCCGGGCCGGGCGCCGCCGGAGTGCCCGTACCAGTAGGTGCGCGACGGCCGCCGCCCCTGCCGCCGTTCCAGGACGTTCCATCCCACCTTGGCAAAGCCCAGAATCAGGCGGGGCTGCTCGGTGAGGTTGCGGTCGTCGAGCACCGTCCCATCTTCCAGCGTCACCACCGTGTCGCCGCCCTGCATCGGCGTGGAGCGCCGCGTCTTGGCCACGGCATAGCCTTTTTCCAGCATCAGCTTTTCGTACTTGCTGATGTCGCCCAGCGGGCTTCCCGGGTCGAGGTTTTTATCCCACCGCTTGAGGTTGCCCTCCTTGAACGAAACCCCCGCCCCGTGCGCCGTCACGAACATCTTCCCGTTCCAGGCGCTGGCCTCGAGCGGGTACATAAAGATCACCGCGCTGCCCTTTTCCATGTCATAGCGGCCGATCCCATAGAACAGGCGGTTCTTGTTGCCGCCTTGCGCGTAGGTGAATTCCGGATTGGAGCCGAAGTAGTAGTTGTAGCGGCCTTCCTTGGCCAGGTACCCGTCAATCGTGCCGGTGATCCCCATGTCCATTCGCCGGAACTTCCGCCCCTGGAAGGTGAAGTCGGTCTCGATCAGCTTGCAGTCTTCCTGCCCGATGGGCTTGCCTTTGACCTCCATTTTAGGGACCAGGAACTCGTTGCAGGATTTCGCCGCAGCGCCTTTCCCATCCTGCGCTGGAAGCGAGGGAAGTAAGACGAAGAACCCTGCCCCAATCAGAAACCCCACCAGCCCGAACCGAGGGAACTGTTGTCGCATGGCCATACACCTCCAAAAGCGGTTTTTCCAAAGGCCCGTACCGGGATACGGCGGGCAGCCCAGCAGCAGACGGAGGCACGCGGGGAAAAGAAAGGGATGAAAAACACCCACTGCCTTCGACCGGCCGGTCTCTACCGCTGCCCTCCATCGTAAATAGTACCCCAAGCCAGAGGAGGGGGAAAAGCCCCCCGACTCATTTCTCCGGCGGGGGATTAACCCCCGCCTCCGTTTTTTGGTAGTGTCTTAAATTTGCGGTGCTGTCTGTAATTTCCTGATGACCTAGCCGTACTGTGTGCCTAGAAAATAATCATGGAAGCTGGTCCAGTCAATAACATACTGACAATAAATGACTTGCTTCTAATATGAAATATCTTTAGAAATACCTTGACAGGCAAAGTTGCACTGTAATATCGTTGACTTGGCCGGTAGGACAACACCTAGGGGTCCGCCGGAGAGTAAAATCTCCACCGGCTACTATCTAGTTTTTCCAGTGCATATTTTGTACCTAGATGAGTCCGGTTTACATGCCGAGGCAAGTCATTTCGTACTTGCTGGATTGGCTGTTTTTGAGCGAGAATCTCACTTTTTCGCTCAAGATGTGGATGCAATTCAACACCGATATTTTCCCCAACTGGCCGATCCAATAGAATTTCATGCTGCTAGACTTCGTGCCCCCACTGAAAAAGTCCCTGAACCATTCAATCATTTAACACAGGAACAGCGCAGGCAATTGATTGCAGATATTTATCAAATTATCCGCGACCACCGAGGCGTTTTGTTTGGGGCAGCTATAGAGAAGGCGTGCTTGCGGCGGGAAGACCCATACGAACGTGCTTTCGAGGAATTGACTAACAGATTTGACAGGTTTCTGAGTCGCCAGAACGCGCAAATGGTAAGTGAGAACAGGGAAGAACAGCGCGGAATAATCGTCGTTGCAGAATCTTCGTATCGTCAACGCTTGGAAGTCTTGGGACGCAAATTTAGGGGAGGCGCAACACGCTGGGGGCAGGTGCGTACACTTGCGGATGTACCGTTCTTCGTTCCTGCAGCTAATACGCGCCTGCTGCAATTGGCTGATTTCATTTCCAATGCTGTCTATGGCCGATATAACAGCGGTTATACTAGGGAATTTGATCTTGTCATGCCAAAATTCGACCGAGAAGGCGGGCAAATTCACGGTCTCAAACATTTATGCCGGGACGCAGATTGTCCATGCCCAGCTTGTCTATCAAGACAACGCTTCACTTAATACAACTCCAGCAACGCACTTTTAAGACACTACCTCCATTTTTCCCCGCTCGATTCCACAGCTCCGATGTGATAGCATGGCGGCTTGTGAAATGAGGCGGCGGGAAGGCGCTCCACCGACATTCCGCTGACCCTTTTGAAAAGGAGAATCGCCATCATTCCCATGAAAAATTTCCCGAGCGGGCATTCGCAGAGAATGCCTTGCCATCCGAACCGGCGTGGGGGAGGCGCTTAGACTAACGTTATGGCAGAACCGACCCAACTCCCTCCTGTTTCTCCTCAGCTCCCAGATCCAGCAGCCACCCCCGCCGACCAGCCGCGGTACTCCCTCCGGGCAAAGATCGGGGGGGTCTTGAGCATCCTGATCCCCGTGGTGATATGGCTCTCGCCCTTCCAGATCGAACCGACAGCCAAGCACGCGCTGGCCATCACCACCTTCATGATCATCGCCTGGATTACCGAGCCCCTGGATCACGCGGTCACCGGGCTGATTGGCTGCTATCTCTACTGGGCGCTCGGCGTGGTCCGCTTCCCGGTCGCTTTCAACGGATTTGCCGAGGACACCACCTGGTTCCTATTCGGCGCGATTCTGTTTGGGATGGTGGCCACCAAGACGGGCCTGGCGCGCCGCATCGCCTATCTCGTCATGCTGACGGTGGGGAACAGCTATTCGCGCCTTTTGCTGGGCCTCATCATCTCGGATTTCCTGCTGACCTTTGTGGTGCCCTCGGCCATCGCGCGGGTTGTCATTATGGCGGCCATCGCGCTCGGCTTGCTGGAGGCCTTCCAGTTGGGCAAGGGAAGCAACGTCGGGCGGGGGATGTTTATCATCTTGACCTACACCGCCAACATCTTCGACAAAATGATCATCGCGGGAGCCGCCTCCATTACCGCGCGCGGGCTCATCGAAAAAGTGGGCGAAGTGGAGGTGCTCTATAGCTATTGGTTCCTCGCGTACCTGCCGTGCAGCCTGCTTACGATCCTGGCGGCCTGGCGTCTGACGGTCTGGCTCTACCCTCCGGAAAAGGAGAACCTGCCCGGCGGAGCGGAATTCCTGAGAAGTGAACTCAAGAAGATGGGCCGATGGACCCCGATGGAGAAGAAGGCCCTCGCCATCATGCTGATCGCGCTGGGGTTGTGGCTGACCGATTTTATCCACCACCGCACTCCGTCCTTGATCGGCATTGGCATCGGCCTGCTGGCGTTGCTCCCCCCCGTCGGCCTCCTGAACGTCGAAGATCTCAAACGCATCAATTACCTCCCTGTATTCTTTGTGGCGTCCGCGATCAGTATGGGTAACGTGCTGGTCACGACCAAGGCGCTGGACGTGCTGACGAACGTGATGTTCGCCTGGATGACCCCCTTGGTGACCAACGTTTATAGTTCGACGCTCGTTCTGTACTGGACTGCCTTTGTCTATCACATTTTCCTGGCCAGCGAAATTTCCATGCTCGGCACTTCGATCCCGCTGCTCATGCAATTTGCGCGGACGCACGACTTGAATCCCCTGTCCCTGGGCATGGTCTGGACCTTCGCCGCCGGCGGAAAAATCTTCGTGTACCAGTCCGGCGTAATGGTCGTGGGGTATTCCTACGGCTATTTTGAGACCAAGGACATGTTCAAGGTGGGCGCCTGGCTTACCGTGGTGGAATCGATCATCTTATTGTTCCTGGTTCCCTTTTACTGGCCTTTAATCGGCATTCGCTGAGGAACGGGTGCGGCGGGATTCACCACAGTTTTTATCGGCTACACCATCGGAGGATGGCTACCAATGACACAGACCAAATGGCGGATGAAAGGGCGATATATCAAGAACTGCAACTGCCTGGCGTCCTGCCCCTGCGATACGGCCGGAGTACCGGCTCCCTATCGGGGCTGCGAGGGCATGGCCGGGATGCACATTGTGGAGGGCAATTTCGGCAAGGTGCCGCTAAGCGGATTGAACTGGGTGGGCATCTATCATTGGCCGGGAGCTTTGCACGAGGGCAACGGCACGCTCCAGCCCTTTGTGGATCGGAAGGCGACGCCGGAGCAGCGGAACGCATTGTTGCAGATTTTGAGCGGCCAGGCCGGAAATGCCTGGTTCGAGATGCTGGCCTCGATTGTTACCAAAGTTCTCGAACCGCAGTTCGTTCCGATCCAATTCGAGTTCAACAAGGCCAAGAGGCGGGCTCGGGTGGTGATCCCCGGCTTCCTGGAAACGGTCTCCGAGCCGTTGAAGATCCCGGCGACTGATAAAGACCAACGCGTGACCGTCCTCATGCCGGAGGGCATGGAATACAAGGAAATGGAAGTCGCCGCCTCGGCTGTGCTCAAGGGGACCGGTCCGATCCGGTTCAACCACAAGGGGACCCATAGCTCGCTCGCCCTCGTGGACCACACCCAGAGCGGCCTCAAGGCTTGAGTCCCGTCGGCCATCGGCCCCCCCAGTTTTTCCGCCACAAATGTGACGGGCCAGGACGCCCGTCACCACCCGCGCAGGGATAGGCCTCCCCGTCTTGTCATCCCGAGGGAGCCCTTCGGCGTTGCTCAGGGTAAACTCCGCGACCGAGGGACCTGCTCTTCTCCTGCCTCTTACTCCGTTCGGACCGCTTGCTTACGCGCGCGGCTCGGATGGTCTTGCGCCAGTCCACTCCCTCACGGTCGCGGCTCGGATGGGATTCTGCTGTCTTCTGACTACTGCTTTTCTAACCCCTCACAGTACTTTGGCCCCGCTCAAAAATGTGGCCTCCGTTCCATTGTCCGGCTCTGGAGAAGCCGTCACTATGGAGCTATGGAAAGACAAGGAGGCAGACATGGAACTTACGGTCAAAGAGTTTCGGGAACTGAAAGAAATGCGGGAGAACATCCGGCAGAAGATCAACTCACTGGAGTTGTGCTGGAGTTGCCAAAAAATCTGCGAGTGCGAACAATGGCTGGTGAACGAGAGCGTGCCGGTGTGGCTCTGCGGCCAATGTGTGAGCGAGGTATCGTATCGCTTGACCGAAGAGACGGGAATGCCCTTGTCGCTCTCAGCCCACTGCGGGTAGGAATCGAACGCCCTAGCCGGGGGCTTTTTCCGATTGGAGCAGGAACGGAAGCGGGACTACGCGGGGGCGGGTCGGGGGGAGCTGGCGGCAAGTTCCTTCACGCGCGCTTGCGCGGATAGTGCCGTCCCAGGTATTCCTGAATATCCCCCTCGCCGATATGCAAGTGGGCTGTGGCGGGCATCGCTTGCGTTTCCGCATCCAGGGCGTGCTTCACTCGCTCAAAGGAGATGGGCGGACCGTCCTGGAATTTCAGCGAGCTCGAAGAAAACGATTCTGTGGAAACCTTTACCGTAAACTGGCGGGACACTCCCAGAGCATCAACCACGAGGAAATTGTAGACACGCGAACCCAGCGCCACCACGCAACCTTCATACTGGATTAGGATGTTCATCCGCGCATCTTCGATCGGCCCTCCGGCTTCCTAGCGATAGCCGCCCCCTGGGGCCGGCTCCCCTTCCGCCGGTTCGCCGGCCCAATCCTGAAAACCCGCCCGAGCCGCGCCACTCCACCCCGGACCGAAGCCCGCCGAAGAAAATTTCCATGGCCGCAACGGACAGCGGGATCAAACCGTCCGCGACTCGCTCTCCGGTTCCGGTTCTTCTTGCGGTTCTTCTAGCGGTTCTTCCAATTCGCCCGGAATAGCTGCGTCCCAGGACACGTCGCTGTCCCCCATGCCTGGGTTCAGTTTTTTCTGTTTGCGGCGTTCCGCTTTCATTTCCCGTTTCTCTTTGCGGGCGATTTCCTTCTGCCGCTTTTGAAACGTGGTTCTCCCCCGGGTTGCCATGGAGACCTCCTGTGCAATGGTGTTGAGGGCGAACGAACTCGCCCCGGCGCAAGGTCCGCCGCCCGCTACCAGCGCGGTTCGCGCGGCTGACGCGCCGACCCGCGGTAGTCATCGCGGGAGTACCCTCCGCGGCCTCCTCCGCGGCCTCCCCCGCCGCCTCGCGGCCCACTACTGCGTTCCGGCTTGGGCCGGGCTTCGTTCACGTTCAAGGCGCGCCCGTCCACCTCTTTCCCATTCAACGCCGCAATCGCCTTGGCTGCTTCCTCATCATTGGTCATTTCCACAAACGCGAAACCGCGGGACCGGCCGGTGTCGCGGTCCGTCATCAACTGGATGCGTGTGATCTCCCCAAACGGCTCGAAGAGCGCCCGCAGTTCACTTTCCGTGGTCTGGAAACTCAGATTGCCGACAAACACATTCTTCATTCTCTTCTTCTCCTTAAAGTTGCCGCAGCGCCAATGCGGAGCGGTCAGGTCAGCCGGCCATCGTCAAATCCCTTCGACCCGGCTATGGGCATTTGAGGGAGTCAAGTGGGCAGGAAGCCAACGAAGGTGCAGCATCTCTTCAAAGCGAACCGACTCTTCAAATCCGCTTCTTAGTATACCACCGCGCCAAGCGAAATAGCGAAAGAATTCGGGAGCAAACCGGGCCGCCCGGTCCATCCTAACCCGGCATATCCGGAACCAAAAGGGATCCCTCCGACCATGCAGCTACGAAAAACCCAATTCCCAAATCCTAAATCCGAAACAAATTCAAAATCCCAAAAACCAAAGTCCCACACTACTTCCTCCGCTAAGAAAGACCCCAGATCGTTTGGAATTTGGTGCTTGGGTCCTTGGGATTTGTTTAGGATTTAGGCGTTGGGGTATTAGAAATTCCTTCCCGGCCTGGTCAGAATCTGATTTCAAAGATACGAAAGCGGCCCGCAAGTTCGGAGCTTGAGTCGGCCGGGCGACTGGCGTATGATTTGGAGCGAAGGGGAACAGCACAAGATCAAGGGGGAGGACGGAGCATGAGAACCAGCGGACGTCGGATCGTATTTCTGGTCGGGCTGCAAGGGGTTGCCTGGCTCTTGCCGGCGGGAACCATCATCCAGCAGGAAGAGCGCGAGCCGGGGACTTCCAAGGTCAAGGCGCAAGCGACCATTTCCATTGACGCGGGCAAGCTTCGCATGGAGCAAGAGAAGCCCGGCGAAGGAAAATCCGTGATGATTTTTGACCAAAGCAAGCAGGTGGTTTGGATGATTGAGCCTGCGAAAAATTCCTATATGGAACTCACGGCGGCCCAGGTCCAGCAAATGGGGGGGCAGATGCAGCAGGCGATGAAGCAAATGGAAGCCGAACTCGCCAATATGCCGCCCGAGCAGCGCAAGATGGTCGAGCAGATGATGAAACAGCGGATGCCGGCGCCCCAGGCGGAGAAGGAAGTGACGGTGCGGGAGAAAGGCCAGGGCGAAAAGGTCGGTCCTTACACTTGCATCCACTACGAGGTCCTGACCAGCGGCAAGTTGACACGGGAGGTGTGGACCGCTCCGATGGACCAGACCCATTTGGGTGGAGCGGAGTTCAAAACCTTCCAGGCCCTGGGAGAGTTTTTTGGGAAACTTAGCGGACAGGCTCCGAAAGGGACGTGGGAGCTTTCCGGCATGAACCAAATGCAGGGTTTCCCGGTGCGGGTCCTCGAGTACGAAGGCCCTCGCGCCACGTCGGAATGGATGCTGGTGAAAGCAGAACAGCGCTCCTTGGATGCGAGCCTGTTCACCTTACCCGCCGGGCTGAAGAAGTCCTCGATGGAAGGGATGTCAAGAGAATAGCTGCCCCGGTAGTGTCTCAGTTTGCCTCGGTCTCAGACTTTTCTCTAGCCCAGGCGTTCACGCCTGGGATTCGAGCGCGGCGGACGGTTCAGCCCCCTTCAGGGGGCTTGGGCGGGGGAGGCGTGGGTGGCCCGGCTGGCATTGCCCCAGAAAAGCGAAAGCCCCGTGAACGGGGCTGGAAACAGATCGGTTCATTTTGCGACCCAGGCGTGAACGCCTGGGCTAAGGAAAAACGAAGCTGCTGCCCAAACTGAGACACTACCAGACGCTCCGCAAGCAATCAATCTTTTCGCCCGGGAATCGAACGGAAACCCGGACGGGAATCCAGAACGGAAGCTCTTCTGGTTGGGAGATGTGGTAGAGTGCTGCTGTGGCTGTCGAGAAAACGCTCCAGCGGTTTATTGAAAAACCGTTTTACGCTGTCATCCTGAGCCCTTCGCTTGTCATCCTGAGCGAAGCGAAGAATCTGCTTTTCATTTCCGACAGTGAAAACAAAAGCAGATTCTTCAGCCCGGCAAACACCGCCGGGCTTCAGAATGACACACACCTTGCGGGGTTTTTCAACAAACTGTTAGGCGGAACAGAATGAACAAATACGAGGTAATTATTTACTGGAGCGAAGAAGACCAAGCCTTTATTGCGGAGGTTCCCGAGCTGCCGGGATGCGCCGCACACGGCTCCACCCAAGAAGTCGCCCTGGCGAACGCCCAGGAAGCCATTCGTCTATGGCTCGATACCGCCAAGGAATACGGCGACCCCATCCCGGAGCCGAAAGGCCGACGGCTGATCTTCGCTTGATTCCGAGCGCCCTATCGCAACGGGCGATGGTTTTGAAGCTTACTTTAATTCCCTTTCCCGCCAAACGCCCCCCGCACTTCCCGCCAGGAGGCGATCCGCAAGAGAGAGGCGAAGACGCCGAAGCTGAGCAGGAACACGAGGCTGGCCGCCGCCGCTTGCAGGAAGGAGCCGGTCAAGGTCTGCCAATTCAAGTGCCTCTCCAGCCAGCGCTCGAAATAGAACGCCACGCCTGCGGCCAGGCCCGCTGACGCTGCCGTCCATAAGAAAAAGCCTCCCAAGCGAGCCAGGGGAATCCGGAGCCTGCGAAAGAGCACCACCCAGAGCACCGCAGTGTAAAGCAGCACTCCCAACGAGCTGGCCGCCGCCAGGCCCAGGTGCTGGAATTGTTGCGAGGCATACCAATAGACGGGAAGCCACGCCAGAGCCAGCCCGCTGCCGATCAGCGTCGGCGTCAATGTATCGCCGAGCGCGTAGAAACCGCGCCCGAGAATCGCCTGGGTCCCCCAGGCCACGGCTCCCACCAGGAAGATCGTCATCGCCAGGGCCGTTTGTTCGATGTCATAAACCTCCAGGCGCGTGCGCGAAAAGAGCAGGAAAACGATCTGGCGGCTCAGGATCGCCATCAAAGCCGAAATGGGGACGATCGTTACAATCACGTGGCGCAGGGCGTCTTCCAATCCTTCTTTCATTTCCTCCCATTTCTTTTCCGCCGCCAGTCGCGCCAGAATCGGATAGGAGGCGACCCCGGCCGCCTGGCCAAAAACGGCTACGACGACCCGCATCAAAATTTTGCCGTAGCCCAGCCAGGTAATCGAGGCGGGAACCAGGAACGAACCGCACCAGCGAATCGCCCAGTCGTCCACGAAGATCAGCGAGAACCCGAGCATAATGGGCACCGTCAGGCGGAAGAAGCGGCGCATACCGGGGTGGGAGAAGTCGAAGCAGACGCGAAACCGGGCGGAAAGCCTCCGCACTCCATAGACCTGAAGAAGGCAGTTGCCGAGCAGAGAACCGCCCAATACTCCCCAGGAAAACGCCTGAATCCCGATGCGCCCGGCCAGCAGTATCCCCGAACCGATAATCATCCCGTTATAAATCAGCGGGGCCAGCGACGGGATCAGGAATCGTCCCTGCGCGTACTGCACCGCGCTTAAGACCCCCCCGATGAAAAAAAACGCCTGCGCGGGCAGCATGATCCGGGTCAGGTGCGTTACGATCTGGTGCTGCTCCGGCGTGAACCCCGGCGCGATCCAGCGAGTCAGGACGGGAGCATAAACCTCCGCGACAACGACCAGTCCCAACAGCAAAACGGTCATCGCGGTGAGGACGGAGGAAAAAAGGTGCCAGGCCTCTTCTTCGCGCCGGGAGGTGTAATACTCCAGGAAGACCGGGAGGAAGGTAATGCTCAACGCGCCCCCGGCAAGCAGGTAATTCAGGATGTCCGGAATGGTGAAGGCGGCGTAGTAGGCGTCGGTGACGGCGTTCGAGCCGACCTGGTGCGCAATCGCCCACTCGCGCAGAAACCCCAAGACCCGGCTCAGAAAAACGCTCGCGGCCACGATCGCCGCGGACCGCAGGAACAACTGGCGCCGCTGCGTGGCGCTGGCCGTGGGCGGAAAATCGGGTGCAGGAGTGTTTACCAACGTTTTCCGCCGTTCTTGAAGCTGTGTTGATCCGCCATTGTTGACTGCGCTCGGTCTCTGCCAAAACCCGGCGCTGCTGTCATCCCCAGCCCTTGGCTGTCATCCCCAGCCTTGGCTGTCATCCTGAGCCCTTCGCTGTCATCCTGAGCCCTTCGCTTGTCATCCTGAGCGAAGCGAAGGATCTGCTTTTGAGACTGCTCAGGGTAAACTCCGCGAAGGATCTGCTTTTCCGCACCATCGCCCCGATGCTTCGCACAGATGATAATGCTATAATTTCTAGTGTTGTTGGAAGCGCCTTGATTTTTGGGAAGCGGCTCAATTTGAGCAGGGGGCTAATTTTGTGTAGCCCAGGCCTTCAGGCCTGGGTTGGCGATAACAACCGATTCTCTGGAAGCCCCGTTCACGGGGCTTCCGTCCTGGGTTGGGGCTGCTCGCTGCCAGTCAAAGCCCCCTAAAGGGGGCTGCTGGTTTCGGTGGCACACGAACCCAGGCGTAAACGCCTGGGCTAGAGAAAAGATCGGCGAACATGCGTCAGCGCAAACTGAGACACTACCGATTTTTGGGCAGAGGCAAGGCCAGGAGCGGGGTTCTCCGTAGCAATGAAGCTCTATTTTGACCACAACGCAACCACGCCGGTTGCGCCGGAAGTTTTGGAGGCGATGCTGCCCTTCCTGCGGGAAGAATACGGCAACGCCTCCAGCATCCATCGCTTTGGGCAGCGAGCGCGCGCAGCCGTCGAGCGGGCGCGCGCCCAGGCGGCAGCGCTGATCCATTGCGAGCCAAACGAGCTGGTCGTCACCAGCGGCGGCACCGAGGCCGACAACCTGGCAATTCTGGGAACCGTGCGGGCGAGCACTCAGGCGAACAAGCATGTGATTACCTCCACCATCGAACACCCTGCCGTGCTCCGCACGTGTCAAGTCCTGGAAAAAGAAGGGGTTGCCATTACTTATTTGAAGGTAGACTTTAATGGATTCCTGGACCCCGAGCAGGTCCGCAAGGCGCTCCGCCCCGAGACGGTCCTGGTCACGATCATGCACGCCAATAATGAGATCGGCACAGTGCAGCGGCTGGAAGAGATTGCGGCCATCGCCCGGGAAGCCGGGGTCCTGTTCCATACTGACGCGGTACAGAGCACGGGCAAGATTCCCGTGGACGTCAAGCGGCTGGGAGCCGACCTGCTCTCGCTCAGCGCGCACAAGTTTTATGGGCCGAAGGGGACCGGGGCGCTTTATGTCCGCAAGGGGGTTTCCCTGCGCCCTATCCTGTTTGGCGGACACGACGAACGGGAACTCCGTCCGGGCACTACGAATGTGGCCGGGGTCGTGGGACTTGGCGCGGCGGCCCAACTGGCTGCGGAGAGCCTCGAAGCAGAGGGCCCGCGACTCAGCGCGCTGCGCGACCGGCTGGAGGCGCAGGTCCTGGCGCGGGTGGAGGATTCCGGAGTCAATGGCCCCCGGCTCGGTTATCGCGACGGGCGATTTTTCCGAGTGCCCAACACAACCAATCTCTACTTCGACTTCATCGAGTCCGAGGCGCTGGTGATTTCGCTCGACCTCAAAGGGATCGCCTGCTCCGCCGGCGCGGCGTGCTCCTCGGGAGCCGTGGAGCCTTCGCACGTGTTGGTAGCCATCGGCCTTGCTCCCGACCGGGCGCGCGCGAGCATTCGGGTGAGCCTGGGCCGGCAGACCACCGAGGCAGACGTGGATGCCTTTCTCGACACGCTCCCCGGCGTAGTGGAGCGCCTGCGCGCACTCTCCCCGCGAACGCCCGCCCTCCTGAGCCAAGGCGCCGGAGGGCCCGCCAAGGTCAGCGCCCAGGCAGAAGGCAACAATTGAGGGTTACTTAATTCAGTGACGATCGTGTGCGTCAGGGCACGCCTTCAGGCGTGCCGCCAAGCGGGGGCAACCGAGGCGCTTCAGCGCCTGAGGTGAGTCTTCCGTGGCTGCTTGGGCCAAGGTTCCGGCTCTCCCCTCAGCGGCTGAAGCCGCTTCTCTACGCCGATGTTTTGGCACGGTTGAAACCGTGCCCTGACGGACCTCCCGACACTGTATTCTGTAACTCTTAACTCAACAGACGGCACGTATGAGCTATCCGGAAATTCTAGTGCAGGCCAAGGAGTCAATTCTTACGGGCCATGCGCCCGGAGCCGAAAAGACCGGGCCGGCGAAAACCGGACCGGGAAAAACCGTCGTAGCCGTAGGGATGAGCGGCGGAGTGGACAGTTCCACCGCTGCGGCGCTCCTGCTCTCGCAGGACTGCGAGGTGGTCGGGCTTACGATGCAGCTCTGGGACCAGCGGCGGATGGCGCAGGCGGACCCTTCCGCCCCGGAGGCCGTCGAGGGCCGGTGCTGCTCCCTGAACGACGTCTATGATGCCCGCCGCGTGGCCGAGCATCTGGATTTTCCGTTCTACGTCGTCAACTACCAGCGGCAGTTCGAGGAGAAAGTCGTCCGCCCCTTTGTCGCGGAGTACTTGCAGGGCCGCACGCCGATTCCCTGCACGCTCTGCAACAATCACGTCAAGTTCGATCAACTGCTGTGGACGGCGCGGCAAATCGGCGCCGATTGGCTGGCGACAGGGCACTACGCGCGCGTGGAGTTTGATCCCGAGCGGGGCCGCCACCTGTTGCGCCGCGCGGTGGATGACTCCAAGGACCAGTCCTACTTCCTGTTCGGCCTCACCCAAGAACAGTTGAGCCGGACGAGGTTTCCCTTGGGCGGGCTGCGCAAGGAGCAGGTGCGAGAGCTGGCGCGGGCGCATCGTCTCCCGGTCGCCGAGAAGGCGGAGAGCCAGGAAATCTGCTTCGTGCCCGGAGGAGACTATGCGCGGTTTCTGGAATCCTACCAGCGGGAGCAAGGCGAGTTCCCCGCGGACGTGGCGGGCGAAATCATTTCCACCAACGGGACGCGGCTCGGGCGCCACAACGGCCTCTATCATTTCACCGTGGGACAGCGCAAGGGGCTAGGCATCGCGACGGGCGCGCCGCTGTATGTGATCGCGCTCGACCCGGCCGGACGAAGCGTGACCGTCGGAAGCGACCCGGCGCTCCACACGCAGACCTGCATCGTGCGAGACACCAACTGGATCGCGATCGAAAGGCCCGTCGAGGGACTCCGCGTGGAAGCCAAGATCCGCCATAAGCACGTCCCCGCTCCGGCCACACTCTTCCCGGAGGGGAATTCTGTGCGGGTCCGGTTTGATGAGCCGCAGCGAGCGATCACGCCCGGCCAAGCCGCCGTGTTCTACCAGGATGACTTGGTGATCGGCGGCGGCTGGATTGAAAGGACGATACCTGGATGAATAGTAAGACGCAGCCCCCGCTAACTCGACGAGAAATCCTGCGTATCCTCAAGAGTCATCGCGACACGCTACTGAAACATAAAGTGAAGCGCATAGGACTATTCGGTTCCTTCGCCACGGGCAAGCAGGGAAAGAGAAGTGACATTGATTTTCTCGTCGAATTTTTGGAGCCAACGTTCGACAATTTCATGGGACTCAGCTCGCGTCTGGAGCGTTTGTTTGGCCGAAAAATTGATCTTGTTACACCGGTAGGCCTCAGCGTCCACATCCGACCTTTCGTCGAGAAAGAGGTCCGATGGTATGAGGTCAAATAAAGTCTTCCTCCAGCACATTCAGGACGAAATAAACTTCTTGCTTCGCGAGACTCGCGGATTAACCTTCGGCGAGTTCATGAATGACGAGGTGCTTAAACGAGCCTGCGCGAGAAGTTTCGAGATCATAGGCGAAGCCGCCAAGAATGTTACTCCGGAATTCAGAAAGAAGCACAAGCAAATCGAGTGGAA
>Ga0156329_1418_pt1 | contig 17894 bp, 11 predicted proteins | sample RifCSPlowO2_12_FD_107977 | JGI IMG/M metagenome (GOLD analysis project Ga0156329, IMG submission 107977) | Acidobacteria bacterium RIFCSPLOWO2_12_FULL_60_22 | reverse complement strand
GCCATGGCCGTCATCCCGTACTATTCGGAAGCAGCTACGGACGGCGTTTATTTGATTTACAACGAATTCAAGAGTGTCCTCTCGCAGCGGGTGGTAGTGGAACAATTGCTTCCGCTCCGGGAGTTCCAACCGCCTCCCAACCGGGCCGCCGCCTTTCTGAAGGTGGATTATATTTACGAAGAACCTCCCCAGGAACTGTACGCTGTTCTCTTGCCGAAGTACGTGGAGAGCCTGATTTTCCGCGCGCTCGTCGAGTCGGCGGCGGCCGAGCACGCCGCCCGCATGACGGCCATGGATTCGGCGACGAACAACGCCGGAGAGATGATTGACCACCTTACCTTGACGATGAACCGGATCCGGCAGGCCTCGATTACCAAAGAGATTATCGAGGTGGTCAGCGGGGCTGCTGCCTCGTAAAGGCTGGGGCTATTGATCTGGTGCTGAGCAGGGAGCCTCGGGGCAACAAGGCCCCTTCCATTTTCCTATTTGGGAAACGGGACGGTTCTTCCGAGCAGCGGTATTCTCAATCCCCGAGAAACTCCTGGAGTTCTTCCTCCGAGACAGCGCCTTCCCGGATCAGTCTCCATTTCGGGACGGTCAGGTCCACCGTGGTGGCAATCCGGTTGTCGGTGATCGGGCTATCGAGGATCAACGAGAGGTGTGATCCGAGCGTGGCGAGGACTTCGGGTGCGCTGGCGCAGGTAGGGTGTCCGGAAACATTGGCGCTGGTGGCAACCAGAGGCATTCCGGAGTGGGCGAGCAAGCGCAGTGCAATGGAGGAGGCGGGCTGGCGGACCGCCAAGCGGTGGGTGTTTCCGGTGACTTTCAGCGGCATACACCCGGCGGCCTCCACGATAATGGTGAGCGGCCCCGGCCAATAGCGGTGTGCCAGCAAGTAAAAGCGGGACGGCAAATTCTGAGCCAGGTCCACGACCTGCTCCACCGACTCTACCATCAGAGGCAGCGAGCGGTCCCAGGCGCGGCTCTTGGCCCGGAAGACTCTTTCCACAGCGGACAGGTTGAATGGATCAGCGACCAGGCTGTACAGCGTGTCGGTGGGGATGGCCACCAGCTCGCCCCGCCGGATGGCATTGACCGCATACGCGATCTTGTCCTCTTCCGGGTCGTCCGACTGAATGGGAATGATCTCAGCCACTTTCGGTCCCCCCGTTCGACTTGCGAGACTACCATGCCTGCTCCCCGGGGTCAACCGCACTGGGAACCGCGTCAACGCAAAAAGGAGAAAAAGGCGATTCGTGTCTGCAATCCATTCGCTGTATGATAATCAGCTTGGGGGAAGCAACCCCTATCAATCCCAGGAGGAGATCGCATGACGTACTATGGAGCCAAGGAACTGGCCGAGAGTTTTCGGACGGTCCGCAAGAACACGATTACGATTGCCGAGGAGATTCCGGAAGGGAAATACGACTTCCGGCCGGCGCCGGACGTTCGGAGCGCCGGTCAGTTATTGATTCACATGGCTGTGGCGTACACCTTCCAATACCAGGTCCATGCCGTCGAGCGGAGGACCACTCTGGAGGGCTTTGATTTCCCGGCGCTCCTGGAGCGTCTCGGAGCCGAAGAAAAACAGCGCTACGGCAAAGCCCAGATTGTTGGAATGCTCCAGAATAATGGGGAGAAGTGGGCCGGATGGCTCGCAGGGCTCTCCGAGGAATTTCTCGGAGAACGAGTCAACATGCCGCCGGGCGTGACGCCATCCGTGAAGAGCCGGTTTGAGATGGTTCTCTCGGTGAAGGAGCACGAAATGCACCACCGCGGTCAACTCATGCTGGTCGAGCGCTTGCTCGGCATCGTGCCCCACTTGACCCGCGAGATGCAGGCGCGCATGGCCGGCGCGGCCAAGGGATAGTCAGGACCGTTTTTCGTTGGATGAAAGAGGAAGCTTCTGTTCGTAGTTCCTCAGGCAAATTGCCGGAGCAAATCGGGCACGGTAGGAGTTCCTGGTTTTTGGCTCGTCCGCCGGGCTTTTTCGACGGAATCCTGGAGCGTGGGCCGTTCGACGTTCCGGAAAACGCCGAGGTAGATTTGACGGGGGTGCGCAGCGAGTCGCATGGCTTCCAATTCGTCCTCCGGGGGCTGTTCCAGATAGGCCATGCGCTGTAATACTTTCGTGATGGAAATATGCTTGGTGTTGAAAGAAGAACAGCTTGTAATGATCTCAATGAAAGAAAAGCCGCGGTGCTCGATCCCTTGTTGAATCAGGTCGGTTAGATGCTCTTTTTTGACGGCGGCGCCTCGCGCCACAAAGGTGGCGCCATAAGCCAGCGCCAGAAATGCGGGATTCAGAGTTTCCCCGACGGTGCCGTAAGGTGAGGTTTTCGTAGAAAGGTAGTGGGGAGAGGTGGGGGAAGACTGCCCCTTGGTCAGTCCGTAGATGGAATTGTTGAACAGCAAGTAGGTAATGTCCGGGTTATTGCGGGCAATGTGCGGAAGGTGGCCGCCGCCAATCGCCAGGCCGTCTCCATCGCCTCCGGGGACGACCACGGTCAGCTCCGGGTTGGCCAGCTTGACGCCCTGCGCGATGGGCAGCGCGCGGCCGTGGACCCCGTGAAACCCATAGGCTTTGACGAAGAAAGGAAAGCGGCTGGAGCATCCGATGCCGGAAACCAGAGCGATCTGGTGAGTGGGGAGGTTCAACCGCCGGGCCACCTCGATAAACGCTCCCAGCACGGAGTAGTCACCGCATCCCGGGCACCACACCGGATCGAGATGTCCCAAGAAACACTCAAATGACGGACGTTCCTGATCGGATTCCATATATCGCTACCGTATCCTTCGCCTGGAAAAAATAGAGATCGCTGCTCCCGGGCGCGCAAAACCCGCGGCCTTCATTCCGCCCGTTCCGATCCCACACTTTCGAGCATTCGTTGATCCTGGCTTTCCTTGTGGCCCAGCGTCTCGGCCAACTGCTCAATCCGGTCCAAGATTTCCTTCGCGCGGAAAGGGACCCCTTTCACCTTGTTCAACTGGACGACCGGCACACGGTAGGTAGAGCGGAGCAGGCTGGCGAGCTGTCCGGTGAAATTCATTTCCGGCACCAACAGCTTTTTGGCCGAGCGCAGGAAAGGCTTCAATTCGGAGTGCACCAGGGGATTCAGCAGCTTGGGCACGATTGCTTTCACGGGGATTCCTCTGGCCAGCGCTTGCTCCACTGCCTCTTCCACCGGCCCGGAGGTGGAACCCCAACAGACAATTCCAATCTCCGCTTCCTCCATTCCGAACCGGGAACTCAGCGCCGCCACGGACGGATCGTGTCCCACCGCATCCAATTTCTTGTATCGCTTGGCAGACATGATGGTATGCATCCGCTCGTCGTAAGCAGGATCGCCGCGCTCGTTATGCTCCAAGCCGGTCGACATGTGCTCAAATCCCGGCGTTCCCGGAAACACGCGGGGAGAGACGCCGGATTCGGTGAGCGCGAACCGCCGGTAGTGTTCCGCATCGAGGTTGCCGTTCTGCGGAGTGCGCACGCTGGAAATATGAGAGAGCACCTCGGCATCCACCGTTTCGATGCGGCTGGAGAGAGCCTGGTCCATCAAGACGATGACCGGCATTTGATAGCGCTCGGCGAGGTCGAATGCCAGGACCATCAGCTCAATCGTTTCCCGCACGGTTGTCGGCGCCAGCACGATTCGAGGGGTATCGCCATGAGAGCCATAGAGAGCCAGCAGCAGATCCGACTGCTCGGTCTTGGTCGGCAAGCCGGTGCTGGGTCCTCCTCGTTGGGAATCCACGATCACCGCTGGCAACTCCGTCATCGAGAGCAGTCCCAATATCTCCGACATCAGCGACAGGCCGGGCCCGGAGGTGGCCGTCATCGCCCGCCGGCCGGCCCAAGCAGCACCGCACACTCCCCCAATGGCGGAGATTTCATCCTCGGTTTGGAGGAACCTGCCTCCGAAGCGGGGCAGATGTTTGGCGAGGTACTCCATGATCTCGGAGGAAGGAGTAATCGGGTATCCGAAGAAACAATCCAGGCCGGCGGCCAGAGCCCCCAAAGCGGCCGCCTCGTTTCCCGTCATCAGCAGCTTGCTGGGTTGGGACGTGGGCCGGAGACAGTAGGGGTCTGGTTTCCGGATGTTCTGCTCGGCATAGCGGATGCCCGCTTCCAGTCCTTTCAGATTATTTTCCAGGATGGCCTGTCCCCGCCGGCGGAACTTCTCTTCCAGCAACTTGGCGATCTGGTCGGGAGGCAATCCGTAAAGCTGAGCGAGCACCCCCAGGACCACGATGTTCTTGCTGCCGGGGCTTCCGGTCGCTTGCAGCGCAATTTGCTGAAACGGGACCGGCACGTAGTGAGTCCCCGCTTTCTGGGGGATGGGGGCTTCGATGTCCGTTTCGTAGAGCAGCGTTCCCCCCTCCTTCAGGCTTCCGAAATTTCTCTGAATCGCTTCGTCATTGAAGGCCACCAGCACGTCGGCCAGGTCCCCGTGGTGGAAGACGGGCCGCTCACTCGCGAGCAGTTGCATCATGCACGGCCCGCCTTTGATCTCCCCCGGGAAAGTCCGAAACGTCGCCAGGTAGAGGCCCATGCGGGCCGCCACCTTGCACATCGATTCGGCCACGGTGATGACACCCTCGCCCGCCTCCCCTCCTATCCGCAGAGTCAATTCGTTAATGATTGGTTCCTGCATGACGTTTCCTCAATGAACTCGACTTTCCACCAGACCGTTGTGCGCCAGCACCTCGTTCCAGAACTCCCAACGCCGATCCACCCAGCTTTGCACCTTCTGAACCAATTCGGGATAACGCAACAGGTTGCGAAAGCGGCCTTGCGTCTGGAAATACTCCTCGACCGGCAGCCGCCGCTCCGGGACATGGTTCAGGGTGTAAATCGCATATCCTTCCTGGCGGTGCAACTCGGCTTCATATAAAACCAGGAGCCGCGTTGCCAATGCCAACTCCGTAATCTCGTACATGTAATCGGTTTCCGTGTTCCACCCCGGCGGGCAGACCGAATAGGACTCCACCAGGCAGGGACCTTTCACGAGCGCCGCCTTTTGCACCTTGATCATCAGGTCCCGATGGTGGACCGGCGTAGCCACGGCCACATACGGCGCCCCCGCCGCCAGGGCCAAATCCGGCAAGTGCTGCGGGGTTCGCGGATTTCCATGCGAGAGTTTTCCGAAAGGGGTTGTGGAGGTTTTAGCTCCGAAAGGTGTGGCCCCGGAGCTTTGAATGCCCGTATTCATGTACGCTTCATTGTTCAGGCAAACATAGATGCCGTCTTCGTTCCGCGCAATCCAGGCCAGCAGGGCTTGCAGGCCGATGTCGTACGATCCTCCATCGCCTGCGATTCCCACGTTGATAACCGAGTCCGGAGGCAAGATCCCGGCCCGCACCAGCGCTTCGTAAGCGGCACGGTTCCCGCTCAGCGTAGATGCGGTGTTGGGAAAGTTGTTGTGGTCAACGGAGACGTCTCCCCAGCACGAAGTGTTCTGCGTGGTGATGACTTCGTTGCAGCCAGTTCCGATCGAAGCGGCCACAAAGCGCCCGGTCAGCTTCAAAGACCGCAACACTTGATTGGTGCCGGAAACCATGCCGCATCCGGCACAACCCTGGTGCCCGGAAGTCAACCCGGTGGTCGGAATATACCCATATTCGCCGGGGTCGAGGACCGGCCCGGCCAGCAGGGAACTCTGCGGGCTCGTGCCGATCTGGCTATTGAAAAGAACCTGATACATGAGTCCAACCCCTTCCCTTCGTCCTGCCCCCGCTAGGAGCCGTGGTAAATCTCCAAGGAGCGAAGAATCTTCTCCTCCAGCGATTCTTCCTCCGGACGCCACTGGAAATAAGCCTCCGCCCGCTCATCGGGAGGAGGCGGTTCCGGCAGCGCGGTTTCCCGTTCCGTAGTTTCCAGGTATCCCCGCCGAATCGCTTCCTGATTTGCCTCTTTGGGCTTGGGAACGTTGCGTTCGTAAAAGTTCATGGCGGCTTCGAAATCCAGGAACGGGCACGCGCGATGCATGGCTCCCAACATCACCATGTTGTAAAAGGAGCCGAGTTGCAGTTCCCGCGCAATCCGGCTGGCGGGAACCACGTAGACCGTCGTGGCGGAATCCGTCAGTTGGAGCAGCTCGCGAATGCGCTGGGGAGAATATCGCACGGTGTTCACCACAACCGTCCCGCCCGGTTTGAGGTCGCGGGCAGGAGCGTGGCCCGGCGAAGTCAGGATGGTGTCATCAAAGATGCAAACCAGATCGAGGCGTCCTGTAAATGACCGCGTTCTCCCCCTTCCGTTGGTCTGGACCAGGGTATCCGTGTGGACCACGGCCCCCCGGCGTTCCGAGCCGAAGGTGGGCTTGGTCAGCACCCAGAATCCGTTCTCGACCCCAGCGCTCGTGAAGTAAACCGCTGAGGTAATAGCCCCCTGGCCGGCGCGCCCATAGAGACGTATTTCGTAGTTCGTGCTGGGCAGCGCAGCATGGTACTGAGGCAGGATGGGCTGGTTCTTCCACACCTCGCCGTATCGCCGCCACAGCTTGGGATTCACCTTCTGCTCGTCCTGGAGCAGGATGGGATCCTCCTCGATGTCCAGCCAATAGGGTTCGCGGCGATAAGGGCGTTGCTGGGCCATGTTGGCGGCCAGGTTGAAGAGGGTCTGGAAGTGCTCGGGACGGATTTCGCTTCCGCCCAATCCGCCGATTACGCTGGCCAACTGCGGAACGGCGCTCCCCAGGTGAGCCTGCAAAGCGCTCGAAAGGCGCAGAGCCAGGGGAGGGAAGACATCGCCGTGCGCCAACCCTTCGTCCAGAACCACGATGGCCTTGGTGCCCGCCCGATGGAGCGCGTGTGCTATCTCGCGGGCCGGGAAAGGATTGAAGAGGCGAATCCGCAAGACAGCCAGTCCGGGGATGGACTCTCGCCCTTGCAGAGCGGAAACGATGGTTTCCGCGGCGCCGGAACTCTCGCCCATCAGAGCGACGACCAGTTCCGCTCGCGGGTCCCCGATCCACTCGAAGTTCCGGTACGTCCGCCCGAGCCGCTCCCCGAATTCCGTTCCGACCTTCTCCGCAATCGAAATGACATTCCGCAAGGCTTCCGTCTGGTTGCGCTTGTGCCTCCGATAGTAATAGGCGGAGAGCATGGGGTTATAGGTGACGGGCCGCTCGGGGGCAAACAGCGGCTCTAAAGGAACATGGGGTGGCAAGAATGCGTCCACCTCCGCAGCCGTGGGGATCTCGACCGGTTCATAGGTGTGGGTGCCCGTAAAACCCCGCAGGTTGACGAACACCGGCTGGCGGACCGCCATGTTCTCGCCGATTCGGTAGGCCTGGATAATGTTGTCCAGGGCTTCCTGCCCGTCGGCGCAAAAGAGTTGGATGAAGCCGGTGTCCCGGACAGCGTAAGCATCCGAGTTGTCGCCCCAAATGTTGATGGGAGCCCCAGTGGCCCGGTTCCCCACAAAAATCGTGAACGGAAGCGATGCGCCGCTGGCGTTTTCCAACACTTCCACCATGTAGAGCAGCCCTTTGGAGGAGGTGGCGGTCCCGGCGCGCACGCTCTTGGCGCTGGCGATGACGGCGGAAGCCGCGCTGTGTTCCGATTCCACGTTGATGACGACCGTCTCCATTTCGCCATTCCCGGCCCAATCGGCGACCTGTTCGGAGCAGCTCGTGGAGGGAGTGATGGGATAATAGGGGTAACACTGCACGCGGGAGAGCCGAAATCCCCAGGCAGCAGCTGCGTTTCCAGCGAGTGAGCGTCGCATCGTTATTCTCCGAAGTGGGCCGCGCGGAGTTGGGAATCAAACACCTTGCCGTCGATCGTGATGCAATCGGCGGCCTTCCGGGTGCACTCCACCCAGCAGATAAAACAGCCTTTGCAGGCAGCCGGATCAATCTCGCAGAAGCTGGTGGCCCCGTCTCCCCGCAGATGAATCGCGCTTTCCGGACAGACCCGGACACAGCGGGTGCAAATCTCTCCCAGGCATCCTTTGGAATCAATATAAAATTCATGGACCCGCCAGCCGCTGACGTCCTGCGCCTTTTGTTCCAGGTTGTGAACGACGGCCCCGCGCTCGACATCCTTGCAGACGCGGGGATCTTCAAAGACTTCGTGCCGGAAGAGCTTTCCCTTCCGGTAGTAAAGAACAATTCGGCCTTCCGGACCCAGGTCCGCCAATTGGTCCATCGCGGCGGAGTAATCCAGGCCCTCGATGGAGTGCCTGGCGAGTTCTTCCAAGGACAATACTAGCGGGGGCTGTTCCAGATCGCTGCGCCGTTCCAGGACCTTTGGGTCAGGAATGACCGGGAATCCGAGCAATTTCCCATCTCCGTCAAGGTGTTGCCTCGACGAAGCGGTGGCAACCACCGGGGCAGGGGAAAGCGACTCGGGCGTTTGTGCCGCTCCCTTGTCGCGCACAAACACTAATCGCCCGGAAACCAAAAAGTCTTTTTCCTCGTTACAAGTGGCGAGGGGCTGCCATTGTTGGTGCTGATTGGTGGATTCGGTTTCTCCCATCGTTTCCCTACCTGCGCCGCAATCGCGCTTGGCGTTGCGGGGGATTTGACCGGTTGTCCACTCGATCACCCGCTCGCGCCTCTTCCTCTTCCTGTTCATGTAATTGAACAAATTCCGCCATGATACTGAACGTCAATGCAATTACAATTCCAATCGTGAGGCCCCCTCCTTTTTCCATCGGGGCCGTGCGGATTCGTCGGCGGAGGCAATCTTAAGTAAAGCCCAGAGGTGCTCTCTCCACTAAAAGCCCCTCAATCCCTGCTGATCTGAAATGCAGTTCCCGCTTCGATGGTCCAAGGCACAGAATCAGCCGGTTGTGAGGATCTCCACACAAGGTGCGCAAAATCACACAGCTAGCTCCCTGCTGGGACGCTCTAACCTAAAGGGTTACGCGCCTCCGTTTTCTGCCGTTGATATTCCTTTCGGCCTCATCCCCCTGGCTGGAGGAACGATACGGCTCCAAGATAGACGCCGGGGCATGAAACCAATTGAGAAATAACCGTAACTAATTGGCACACAATGGCTTGCGATCGTGATGGCGGCTGCCTCGGTCCCCATCAACCGGCTGATCTGGCGCCCTATCTCGAAGATTGGGGTGAGACGGGCAGGGATGCCGGTTCCTACGCGGGGGTGATGACGGGCCTCCTGCAAGACACATCGAGCGTTTCTCCTGTTGCTGTAGAGCGACGGTTCTTTCGCCCCTTCTGGGCTGTAGAGCCAGCGTTCCGACCGCTATGCACCAACGAGAACTGGTCGAAGACCTGAGATTTCTATTGAACACGGGCAAGTACGTGTGTATACTTCGTCCCAAAGCCCAAAACTAGGTGGAGGCTTCAAATTCCAAGGCGGGCTTGCGGATTAGGAGGACATGAAGATGAATCGCATAACTTCCCTTTTGGCGGTGTTGGTGTTTTCCGCCCATTTCGCGTTGGCGCAGGTTTCCACCGGAACGATTTCGGGTGTGGTGAAAGATGCAACGGGAGCCGTCGTTCCGGCGGCTACGGTCAAGGTGACCAACCTCGAAACCGGGATTGCCAGGACCCTGTCTACGGATGAGCAGGGCAGGTATAATGCCCCCAACCTGAGTCTCGGCGATTATGAAGTGCAAGCCGAAATGTCCGGGTTTCTGGTGGAGGTCCGGCGCGGGATTCGGCTCACCGTAGGGCGGCAAGCCGTTGTGGACTTCGCGTTGCGAGTCGGCTCCGTCACGGAAAGGATAGAGGTGACCGGAGAAGCTCCGCTGGTGGAGAGCAGAAGCTCCACGCTCGGCAACCTGGTGGACGATCGAACCATGCGGGACCTGCCGCTGAATGGCAGAAGCTATGATCAATTGGCTCTGCTGCAAACCGGCGTCGTTGCCTATACTCTCGGCAGCAGCCGAGGTTTCGGGTACGGCGCTGGAACCCGCATGAGCGTGGCCGGAGGCCGGTCGTATTCCAACGCCTTCCTGCTCGATGGAACCGACATCAATGATCACGCCAATTCGACGCCCGGCGGAGCAGCCGGAACCAACCTGGGAGTGGATGCGATCCGCGAGTTCAAGATCGTGACCAATTCGTTCGCCGCCGAATACGGCCGGGCCACCGGCGCAGTCGTTTCTGCGGTAACCAAGACGGGCACCAATCAGTTGCATGGAAGCGCGTTCGAATTCCATCGAAATGATGATCTGGATGCCAGAAACTTCTTTGATCCGGGAGTCCCTCCGTTTGTGCGGAATCAATTTGGAGGTGTGGTGGGAGGCCCGATCAAGCGGGACAAGGCATTCTTTTTCGGCGCGTATGAGGGACTGCGGCAAAGGAAAGGCACCACGCAGCGATTGACGGTGCCGAACGTCGCGGCCAGAAATGGAATTTTGCCGAATGGCGTAGTTCTCAATGTCAATCCAGCCGTGAAGCCCTTTCTAGGTCTTTTTCCAAACCCCAACGATGTGGACTTCGGAAATGGAACAGCCCGGTTTGTTTATTCGCCGTCGGATAAGCTGGACCAGTCCTATGTAATGGGCCGGGTGGATTATCGGATCAATGATAACCACAGCCTGTTTGGAAGGTACAGCTTCGATAACGACTCCGATGACGACCCGGAGCCGTTCTTCCCGGCGTTTCACACACTCAACTCGGCCCGAAGGCAGTATTCCACGATCCAGGTGTCGAGCATCCTTTCCCCCGCGCTGCTCAACAATTTCCGGTTCGCCTACAATCGCTCGTTTCAACAGAGTGATGACTTGCCCAGAGAGGAACTCGGTCCGGAGTATTCCTTTGTTCCCGGTCGTAACATGGGAATAATCCAATTCAGTCAATCGGGCGCTGAGGGCGTCCTCTCGAACCTGGGAACCGGGAATTCCGTTCCCCGTTGGTACGCCTACAACCTGTTCGAGTGGGGAAATGATCTGAGCTACATCAAGGGTGCCCACTCCTTCAAGTTTGGCGGGTCCTTTAAGCGGATGCGCGATAACTCCGCGCTCAATTCGGATTACTATGGCCGCTATGACTTCAGTACGCTCACAACTTTACTCCTCGGCCAACCTACTCAGTTCCGGTCCGTTCCCATCGGTCTGTCAGCGTACCGAGCGAACCGCCAAAGCCTCATCGCAGCCTACGCGCAGGATGATTATCAAGTGACCCCAAGGCTGACCTTGAACCTGGGCCTGCGATATGAAGTGGTGACCAATCCGTACGCGCTCAATGGGCTGACCTCGCGGATGGAGGACCCCCTGGGTCTGTTTCTGACGGAGCCTGCGATCGATAGCTACATGGTTACCGACAAGAATATTTTTGAGCCCAGGTTCGGCTTTGCGTGGACCCTGAACGAAAGCGGGAAGACGGTTTTGCGAGGCGGCACCGGCTATTTCCATGACCAGATTCTCCCGCAGGTGTACACGTCGCAGACCGCGAAATATCCACCCTACTATAAACGGTTGGTGTCGTCGTCCAATCCGCGGTTTCCGGGCGGGTATCTCGATTTCGTGGCGGGCACAGTTTCTGACTCCAAGACCAATGAACCGTTTGCCAAGACGCCTTCGAAAATTCACTGGAACCTCGCCGTGCAACAGCAGGTCTCGGATCGCGAGATGGTGGAAATCGCCTATGTCGGCGCCAAAGCCTCACATTTAACCCGGTTCGGTGAAACAAATCATCCTGGCTACACGATGGTGGACGGCCGGAAATGCTTCAACTTTACGCGGGACAGCACGCGGGTGAACCGCAGGAACCCGCGGTGCCCGGATGGTCCCACCGCCCGCCGGAACCCCAATTACGGGGAGAACCCTTGGCTCTTTTTCGACACCGATTCCCTCTACAACGGCTTGCAATTCAAGTTCCGGCACAGCAGTCCTTCCGGAGCGCAGTTCCAATTCCTGTACACGCTTTCCCGGACGATGGACGAGGCCTCGGGAGTCGCTTCAGGCGACCAGGCTTCCGCTCCGCAGGGTACGGTCGATCCCGAAGATTCAAATCGGCAGCGTGCTCGTTCCAATTTGGACGCTCTGAACAATGTGGTGATCAGTTTCAGCTATCCGCTTCCATTTCAATTTCAGAGCAGAGCCGCTTCGACGGTGCTCGGGGGTTGGGAGTTCAGCGGAATCTCAACCCTCACTTCCGGACGCCCCTTGACGGTGCGAACCGGCTTTGACCATGACCACAACTTGGACGGCGGTGATGGGGATCGGCCCGACCTGGTTCCAGGAGGCATTCTGAATCCGGTATCGGGCGTGACGGCCGGGTGCGCAGGAACCCCTGCTGGGGAAAAGCTGGGAACTCCGGACCGGTGGTACGACCCCTGCCAATTCCAGCTCGCGGAGGAAGGCTTCTTCGGCAACTTGGGAAGAAATACGATCCTGGGGCCGGGGGTGTTTTCTGTTGATTTCTCCGTGCATAAGAACATTGCGTTGAGCGAAAATGCCAACCTTCAGTTCCGCGCGGAATTCTTCAACATTTTGAACCGGGCCAACTTCGGCCTTCCGATTACCGCAGGCTTTGAGACCAACGGGAACCGTTTGGCCACCACTGGCATAGTGAACGACACCAGTACAACAGCCAGGGAGATTCAACTGGGGCTAAAGCTGGTTTTTTAGGGTCCTGTCACTACGGAAAGCCCTGGAGCTGTAGGTGGGCCAGGGATAGACACGACTCTTCGGTGGTTTTGCAAAGGAGGAAGAGCGATGAGATACAGCAAGCTGATTTCATGGATCCTGTTGAGCGCGGGGATGATCAGCGGCAACCGGCTGCTTTCGGCCGACTTGACCTTCCCATTTGCCGAGAGTTCTCTGAGCGGACTGGTGCGGTCGGAGAAAGGGGAGCCGCTGGAAGGAATTTTGGTCCGGGCCAAACGGGACGGGGTGAACAAGGCGCTGACTGTGGCAAGTGACGCCCAGGGGAAATATCGGTTCCCGAAGCTGGAAGCGGGGAGATACGTTGTAGAAATTGCTCGCGCCGACGGTATGGAAGAACCTCGCAAATCCGGTGTGGAGATCAAAGCGAGCCAGGAAAGCCGGGCAGACTTTCAGATCGGAGCAGCCCAAGACATCGAGCAACACATCGCCGGAGTGGATTGGATTCGGAATTTGCCTGGAACGGCCGAGCAGCAGGAGTTGATCAGCGATACGTGTATGCACTGCCACACGGGGATATTGGCCAGGTCCCGCTTTGACAAAGACAATTGGCTGAAGATTGTTCGCCTGATGAGGGGAGTTCATGTCCACTCCGGGGAATGGGGGATGCCTACGCACGGGCGCACAGCGGATGCGCCACTGAACCGGGATATGCCGGGATGGGAGGAAAAGAACCAAGTCATCGCGGAATACCTGGCTCAGATTCGCGGCCCCGTACCTTTGAAGTGGGACAGCGCCAAGACGAAAGTGATCCCCCGGCCCACGGGCCGCTCCACCCGGGTCCTGTTCACGGAATACGAAATCCCCTACCCCAATGCCGAGCTGCACGATATTGACGTGGACCGATACGGAATGGTCTGGTGGAGCGACTGGCGATGGCCGTACCTCGGCATGTTGAACCCGGAGACTGGAGAGATGAAGTATTGGGAAAGCCCCCCGCTCCCGGGGAAACCGGAAGTGCATCCAGGCTCTCAGGAGGTCGGTTTTGATGAAGACGACAATGTCTGGACAACCCTCACCTGGACCGGCGGCCTCCTGAAATTCGACCGCAAAACGGAAAAGTTCTTCACCTGGATGTTCCCCGATCGGGGTTTGCGAAAACTCATGCAAAACGGCATGGATCACAAGCGGGGGCGGGTGTGGTTCAGCACGCACGACTACTATGACGATGACGATATTGGGTTTTATGTCCCGAAAACAGGGCAGTACACCGTTTACAATGATTTCGGCCTTTACGGTCTGGTGGTTGATTCGACAGGAAACGCTTACGCATTGGAGAGAACTGGACGAGGATCAGGGCCCCGAAGCCAGATCGCGCGAGTCGACGCGGAAACGGGAGTCCGTACCAACTACAAGACTCCGACCCAACCCGCCGCCTTCCCGCGCCGGGGAGATTACGACTCGCAAGACCGGATTTGGTTTGCCGAGTACAATGCGGGTCAAATTGGGGTGCTCGACCCGAAGGCAGGCAAGATTACCGAATACAAGTTGCCTCTCGGTCCCTCCCTGGCTCTTCCGTACGGCTGTGGGGTAGACCGGGTCAATGACATCGTTTATGTAGAGCAATACCGGGCGGACAGCCTTGCTGCACTGGATCCCAAGACGGGCGAGATATGGGAGTATCTGTTGCCGGAACGATATTTGATGGCTCGCTCTCCACGGGGTTCGCCCAGCAGTAAGCCTGGTTATTCGGTGATCTGGGTTGGGACGCTTCCCCGGTGGGGCAACGGCAAGCTGATCAAGATAGAGGCTTGGTACCGCTGATCCCGCGGGCAGCGCTGCGTTCCAGGGGTGTTTTCGACTGCACAAACAGAGAATGCCGAACTTTGGCAGGATCTTTGTAACATCGACTAGCTCCCGGCAGATCCAGTTTGCCTTGAAGTATGTGTTCTGGAAATATTCCGTCTTGGAGGAGGTTCAGGAAAGAATGAACAAGGAAAAATTGTTGGGAACGGTTGGTCTGGTAGTTTTCACCATGTTCTCTTTCAATTTACCGATAAAGGCACAGTCGCAAAAGGAAGGCGCGCCTTTGTCCGAGAAAGCTCAAAAAGGAAAGGCAATCTTTAATGACCGATGTTTCGTATGCCACGATGTGGATAGCGTGCGCGTAAAACCGCTGGGTCCTACGTTGAACGGTTTATTCAAACGGGACAAGCTGGTGGTTGGAAAACCGGTAACAGAAGAGAATGTGAAGGAAGTCATCAAAACGGGACCTACTCCGGGAATGCCGGCATTCCGATACACTCTCTCGGACCAGGAAATTGATGATTTGGTCGCGTACTTGAAGGTCAAGTGACTGCGACTCAGCCGCACCCGTTCCGCACCGGAAAGGCAATCATCCTGAGATGGGGAACCGGCCGGGGCCTGGAGGGTGTTTCTGCCCGATCCAGTTGTGGCTAGCACACCCGCTCGACCACCTCGCATACCCAGCCGGTTCGGGTTCCGTCACCAGGTCTCCACTTTAATGAGCTTGGCGTTCCCGTATTTCGGCAGTGTCCCCAACCAGATGATGGAATGATCGGCCGTGCTGTTGGGCGCGGCTCGCGGCGACCTCCCCATGACGTGTCGCTCGGGCAACCAATACTGCCGCATCTCGCCCGTCTTAGGCTCCAGGACAGCCAGCCGGTCTGCCCGGTACAACTCCACCCAAACCCAGTCCGTATTCCGATCCACCCCGGTGCCGTAGGGAAGCGCCATGGGCAGGTCTATCTTATGCTCGGTAATCTTGCCTGTCTTGGGATCGAACATTCCGATCTGGCCTACATTGTATTCCGCAAACCAGATCCGATCCTGCGAGTCGTAGTCCCCGCGGCGAGGAAACGCATTGGGAGTCGGAGTTGGGTAACGGGTTAGTTGCTCTGTCTCGACGTCAATTCGATCGATGTCGCTATCCCGGTGCTTCATCAAGTAGCGGTTCCCCTTGCTGTCGCTCACATCGCCATAGATGCCGGAGGCCTTCTTACCGGGCTTGAAGGGGATTTCATAGAGTGTCCATTTCTTTTTATCGGGTTCAAAGAATCCGGAGTAATACGTGCCGTAATAATCGTCCGTGTGGAACCAGACCCGATTGCGCGCTGGGTCTGTGCCGAGCGAAAGAAAACGCCGCGGGGCTCGGTCGGGAAACGTATAGGCGGAAAATTTCTCTGTTTTCCGGTCAAACTTGACGACCCCGCCGGACCACGCAAAAGGAGTCCACGGATTTTCATCCTTGTCAAAGCTGATCTCTTGTCCGCCCGGACGAACTTCAGGCTTATTGGGCGGAGGACTCTCCCAATACTTCATCTCCCCCGTTTCCGGGTTTAACATCCCCAGGTAAGGCCAACGCCAGTCTGACCACCAGACCATTCCATACCGGTCCACTTCAATATCGTGCAGCTCGGCGTTGGGGTAGGGGATGTCGTATTCCGTGAACAGGACCCGGGTGGAGCGCCCGGTGGGTCTGGGAAGGATTTTCGCTTTGGACAAATCGATGGGTTCCGGGCCACGAACCCTTGTCAGGAAATTAGCTATCAGTGCGTTTTCTTCCTCCCAATTGGGCGATTCACTGTCGGGTCGCGCCCCGGGAAACGGGTCATGGGAAATGGCTCCCCACTCCGCGCCGTGCACCGTTGTGCCTCTCATGAAGCGGACGACCTTTAGCCAGTTTTCCTTGTCAAAGCGAAAATTCTGCGGGGTCCCCGTGTGGCAGTGCATGCAGTTGTCGCTGATCAACTTGATCTGGTCTGGCGTTCCCGGCAGGTTCAGGAGCCAATCGACGGAGGTGATTTGCTGATCCATCTCCTTGGCCGGCCCCAGCGTAAAGTCCACCGTACTCTCCCGACCGTCCTGGATGTCTGCCATCTGACGGGCGGGTTCCAGGCCGTCGGCGCGCGCAATCTCCACGGCGTAGCGGCCTGGCTCCAGCTTCGGAAACCGGTACTGGCCTTGGGCGTCGCTGGCGACCGTCCGGCCCATAACCCCCTTCTCCCTCTTTGCCCGCACCAGAATTCCCTCCAGCGGTTCCCCCTTCTGCGATTTCACCACTCCTCGCAGGGAACTCTCCGCAAAGGGATACTTCAAATCTGCCGCCAACAATCTCTGGCTCCCGAGGGTCAACATCCCCGCCAGGGCTAACCCAACCAGCCTGCTGTACTTCATTGTCCTCCCCCTCTCTGCCTTCCGTGAGACGTTCGATTCCGCCTTGCCGAACTGATCCCCGACCATCGGGATTTCTCTTGGCGCGCCTTCCCAATCTTAATCCAGCGGTTCAACCCGCGCAATTTTTGCGAGATGGCTTTCTCCCATCCACACCGTGACCGGAGTCGTGGAATTGTCTACATCCACTCGCTGGATTTGCATAAACAATCCAGAGGCCACCGGGTAGGTTGTGACTTGGCCGGTGGAGGGATTGAGCCGAAAGACGTTGTCGGTAAACTCTCCGGCCGCCCACACTTCGCCGTTCTTGTCCACTACGACATCATACGGACCCGACCAGGGCGTAGGAGGAATATCCCACTCCTTAAACTGCTTCGTCTTGGTGTCGAACATGCCGATCTTGCCGACGTAGTATTCGGCAAACCAGAACCGATCCTGGCGGTCTATATCGCCCCGGCGGGAGCCGGAGTCTGGAGTGGGGGTTGGATAGAGTTCCCATTTGCCGGTTTTTCCATTCAGTTCCCCAATCGTAGCTTGTTGTAAACTGGCCCCATAGAAATTGCCCTGCGAGTCCGCTTCGATCCCATAAAACCTGCTTTTCGGTGGCATCGGATACGTCACACTCCTGCCCGTCTTCGGATCCAGCCGGTACACCAGGAACTTCTCCTGATCCTTGCTCCATACCGATCCGTCCGGCGAGAGGGCAACCATGCCTCCGGGAACATCTCCCCAGGTGGTAAACTTTTCTGTCCGTTTGTCGAATTTGATAATTCCCGCGTACCCGCCAACAACGGGATTTCCTTCTCGATCAAACTTGATGTCGAAAGTATGTTCCAGCTCGGGGTGCCCATCATTTCGTACCGGCGTTCGCCACTCCTTGATTTCTCCGGTGCGTGGATTGAGCCTCCCCAGGTAGGGGTTTCCCACATCGGTATACCAGACCATCCCGTCCGGGCCTACGGCCGCATCGTGCGGCTGGCTTTCTCGGCGCGGCAGATCGTATTCGGTGATAATCACCCTCGTGGATCTTCCCTTCGGGCGCGGCAGCGTCTTGAGCTCAAAGGGCCATTTCCCATCGGGGTGTGCGCTCAAATTGATGGAGCTCAAAAACTCAGCCAATTTTTCCAGTCCGGGTCTCGGCGGTGGCGCAGGGGAACGCTTCGCGGGGATC
>Ga0156329_1072_pt1 | contig 18056 bp, 16 predicted proteins | sample RifCSPlowO2_12_FD_107977 | JGI IMG/M metagenome (GOLD analysis project Ga0156329, IMG submission 107977) | Acidobacteria bacterium RIFCSPLOWO2_12_FULL_60_22 | reverse complement strand
TCGTTCCGAACCCCCGCCCACCTTCGCCTGATCTTTGAAGAGTTCTTCCTGCTTGAAACAGGACTGGCGCTCAAACGCAAGCGGGCGCGCGAGACTCCCGGAATCGCTTTCCGCACTGATCCACGCATCCGGGAGTGTCTCAAGAAAATGCTCCCGTTTCACCCCACGGCGGCGCAGAAGCGCGCGCTGGCGGAAATTGTGGAGGACATGCGCGCTCCCTCCCCGATGCACCGCTTGCTTCACGGCGACGTCGGCAGCGGAAAAACCATCGTCGCATTGCAAGCCGCCGTCATCGCCATTGAAAACGGCTACCAAGTCGTCATGATGGCGCCGACGGAAATTCTTGCCACCCAGCACTTCCTCTATTTCCGCCGCCTTCTGGAGCGCTCCGGCTATACGACGGTTCCGTTGAGCGGAAGTTCCACGCCCCGTGAAAAGAAGGCCATCAAGAAGCTGCTGCGAGAGGGAGCGGCGCAGATCGCGCTGGGAACCCACGCTCTGGTCGAACAAGACGTGGAGTTCAAGGCTCTGGGCTTGGTGATTATTGACGAGCAACATCGCTTCGGCGTGATGCAGCGGCTGCGCTTGATGAAAAAAGGGCAGGCCCCGGACACCCTGGTCATGACCGCCACGCCCATCCCGCGCTCCCTGGCGCTGACGATCTATGGGGACCTGGACGTTTCCGTGATTGACGAGCTGCCCGCCGGCCGCCTCCCCATCCTGACCCGGCAAATTCCCGAAGAAGCCGCTTCCGAAGCCTACGCATTCGTGCGCTCGCAGGTGGCTTCCGGCACACAGGCGTTTGTGGTCTGCCCCGTTATCGAGGATGCCTCCGCTCTGGAAAATGGCAATGCCGATCAAAGCCGCAAAACCAGAGGCGGGGACTTGAAGTCGGCTCTCAAAATGTATGAATTCCTCTCCCAAGAAGTCTTCCCGGAATTCCGGGTCGGCCTGCTGCACGGCCGGCTGCCGGCAGAGCAAAAAGAAAAAACGATGGAGGCGTTTCAGTCCGGGGAAATCCAGATTCTGGTTGGGACGACGGTCATTGAAGTGGGGGTGGATGTGCCGAACGCTGCCGTCATGGTCGTGCAGCAGGCCGAGCGATTCGGGCTGGCGCAGCTCCATCAATTACGCGGGCGGATCGGCCGGGGCCGCAAGCAGTCCCATTGCCTGCTCCTCACCTCCCGGCAACAAACGGAGGCGGCGCGGCAGCGGCTTGCCGTTCTGGAGCGGACCCACGACGGCTTTGCCATCGCCGAGCTGGACCTGCGCTTGCGCGGTCCGGGAGAGTTTATGGGGACGCGGCAGTCCGGTTTGCCGGCGCTGCGCGTGGCGAACTTGCTGCGCGATCAGGAAATCCTGGAATGGGCCCGCCGCCTCGCCATGGACTTCGTGGAGAAAGGCGACCGGCAGGAACTGGCCCGCCTGGTGAGCTACATCAAAGAGAACTGGAACCGGCGGTACGGGCTGGTCAGAGTGGGGTAGCACACCCGGCTTGTTACCACACCCGGCTTGTTACCACACCCTTCGGAGATTCTCTAACCCTTTCCGATAATCTTCTCTCTCCAGGTTGCTCTTAACGCCGTATTCTCCAAGGATCGATATCATCTGCCCGATGGAAACCCCGGCAAGCTCCGCTGCCTTTCCCAGAGAGGCCTCCCCTTTCTTATATCGCTCCACGGCCAGCATGAGCCTCCCTCGATGCACCAGTTCCCGCACCGCCTTGGAAAGGTCCCCTCGCTCTTCCTTGGAGAGCGAGCTCAGGAACTCGTAATTCTCCTTGTCCATCCGTATGCTCATGGTCTTGGTCATTTACTTTCCCTCCAGTTTCCCACGCGCATCCTTTACGATGTCCGCTTTATAACGCCCGTGTCTTTCCAATGCTTCGAGTTTGAGCAAGGCCTCATCCTTTTCGATCAGTCCCTTCTCATGCATTCGGATCAAGATATTGATCGCGGTTGCAAAGGAAATTCCGAGCAGCTTGCAGGCGTTGATGCCCTGTTTGTCATCAATTGCTACCAAGCTGGCCGTCTGGGAGACCGCCAGAGCAATGGCTTCCGCTTCGCCCTTCCCAACCGGAAAATCGTTTTCGATCCGGTCCCGCAGCTTTCTGTTCTTGATCTCGCTCACTCGGATTCGCTTTTCGTCTATGGCTTTCCGAATGAGCAGAGCGTCCAGCGATTTCATGGCCTCACAACATTCCCTCTCCACTTCCTTCGGAATCGCGACCTGCCCTGTGACGTTTTCCAGGAACTTTTCAAGTAATTCGGCCTTGGTCAGCAAGATCAGCGTGGATGCGTCAAAGATAATCATTATTACGATCTATTACATTCGTAATTATCTAAGTTTTTGGTCCTGCTGTCAATGGGCTGAACCTCAAGCAAAGCTGGAACCGGCGGTACGGGCTGGTCCGGCTGGAGTAGAAGGAAGCCGGCGGCAAGGGGGATTTCTTTAGAGCAGTTTCACAGTTGGTGTATAGTTCGTGGCGCGACGTCAGGGCACGACTTTAGTCGTGCCGTTAGAAAACGGCCCCCTCAGGGGCTTAAGCCCTTGAGGTTTCGCCGTTTGGCGGCATGGCTGAAGCCATGCCCTGACGGCATCGCGTCGCTCTATAGTAACTGTGAAAACGCTCTAAAACGAAAACCGCAAGGCGAACTGGAGCTGGCGGGCGGTGGTAGCGGACTGGGCGCGGCGCCCGGCGCTGGAGCTGCGTCGCCCGGAGTTTCCCGCGAAGACAATCGTTGTGTTGTTGATATTCTTGCCGAAGTTGGGATGGTTCAACAGATTGAAAAACTCGGCCCGAAACTGGAGCCGCCGGCGCGCATCGAAGGAAAATTCCTTCTGCAACGAAACATCCGCATTGAATATGCTCGGACCGATGACCGTGTTGCGGCCCAGATTGCCGAGAGTCCCCGGAGGGGGAAGGTCGAACGCGCAGGGATCATAATGCAGATCGGGCGTGCTCAACTGTTTCCCGGCTTCTACCCCGGAACAACCGGCGGTCACGCCTTCGGTTGGATTATTGCTGCGTCCCGGAAGCAAGTTGGGGCGATTCGGCGAAAACAGATACCCCGGCGTACGAGTATTGACCGCGAGAGTGGAAGGAGACCCGGTGCGAAAGGATACAATTCCCCCGAGCCGCCACCCTCCCAGAATCCCGGACAGAAGGGATGAACTCCACCCCCGCTGTCCTCGACTGGAGGGTAGAGTCCAGAAGTAGTTCATCGTCAAACGGTGGCGGATGTTGAAGTCGGAAAGGCCGCGCTCCAGCGTTCGCATCAGGCCGTACTGGGACGTATTGCCCGACGAGGAAGACTCGTCGTCCACCGACTTGCTGAACGAGTAGCTGGCTTGCAGCGCGACTCCCCGGCTCAGGCGCCGGCTGGCGGTGAACTGGAAGGAGTTATAGAAGGACTGCGCGTCGGTGTTGAGCAGGTCGAACGAGCCGAAGGCGGGATTGACGGGTCCGGCTCCGGGACGGCACAGCGGCGAGGGGACCAGATTCTGCCGCTGCCGCTCGAGGCAGTCGTCCGGGAAGAACAGCGATCCATCCGGCCGGACAATCGGCGTCGGGAACAAATTGGTTTCATAGCGCCGCAGCAGGTGGTTCCCCCGCGCCCCCACATACGATGCCTGGAGATCCCATCCGCCCGGGAGCGGCTGCTGGAGGGAAAACTGGTACCGGTATATCGTCGGCGTCTTGGTGTTCCGATAGTCCATAAAGACCACGCGAGGAGGGAAGGTCCCGGGCAAGGCGGCCGCCGCCAGAGCGTCGGGAAACGTGGCGCTGGAATCAAAATTCGGGTTCACCACGTATTTGTAAGACGGGGCGGTGGCCTTCCTCTGGGAGACCGCATAGCCGATGATTTGGTCGTAGTAAATGCCAAAACCGGCCTGGAGCACCGTCTCTCGGCTCTGCCAGGGAGTCCAGCTCAGGCTGATGCGGGGCGCCAAGCTCCGCAGGGAAGGATTCCCCTTAAAAAGGGGGCCTACTTGCAGCGTCTGGTCGCGCAGGGTGTCGGAGATGAACACGTTCCGGTTCATCTGGTCCCGGATGGCACTCACCAACTCATAGCGGAGTCCCCAACTGAGTCGGAACTGCGCGCTGATCCTTTGCTCATCCTGAAGATACAACCCGGCGAAGGTTTGCCGAAACTCCCGCCGGTTATCGGAGCCGGGCAATCCCACCGTGAGGTTGGTTCCTGCGGTCCCCCCCTGGAGAAAGCTTTCCAAGCTATTGAAGGTCCAGGCAGCCGATTTGTAAAAATTGCTGTGGCCATCCAGCCGGTAGCGGTGCAGCTCGAATCCCAGACGCAGCCCATGGGATCCTCTCTGAGCCAGCAGATCGCTTCCCAATTGAAAGCTGTTCATGAAATTCACATTCGGCAGGCTGGGCGAGGGTCCCAGGGTACTCAGCGACGGAATGAGAATCTGTCCAAATTGGGGAGCTTCGGGAACGAAAAACAAGGAACGGGGGATGTCAATGAGCCCCAGGCCGCGCGTATTCGCCACCGGCCGCGTGTAGCCAAAACGGAACGAGCTCAGGACGCGAGGATTAAAGATGTGGGACGCCACTAGGGTCGCATATTGCTGGCGACTCTGGACCAGATCGTTCCACAAGTAAGTGGTCTCTCCGTTCTGGCTGGTGGCATCGTCAAACGTGTAGCGCACAAAGAAGCTGTCCCGGCCGGAAACCTTATGGTCGAGGCGAACGGTGAGGAAATTCTCGGTGGTGGGCAAGAACTGCGGGGCCGCATTCTGGCCAATCCCCCCTCCCAGCGTTCCGGCATTGGGGAAAGGAAAGAGCGCCAGGTAAGGCTTGACGCTGGGATGGACCTCCACCGTCTGGAGGACTCGGCCCGCCGGGTCGGTCAGGATGCCCTGGCGCGCCAGGGCATCGGGAAAGAAATCAATGTTGGTCTCCGTCAGCCGGTCTCGCAGGGCTTCGAAGCTCCCCATCAGGAAGGTCCGGTCTTTCCAGACGGGGCCCGTGAGGGTAAAACCGAACTGGTTGCGCTTGAAGGGAGCCGGCTCGGAACCGGGGTCGAAAAAATTCCGGGCGTCCAGATTGCTGTTGCGAAAATACTCAAAAAAGGTGCCATGGAACTGGGGCGTCCCCGAACGAGTAATGGAGTTGAGAACTCCGCCGCTGCCCCGGCCATACTCGGCTCCGTAGAAGCTGCTGAGAACCTGAACCCGCAAGACCGCGTCCGATCCCAACTGCACGCCCGCCGCGCTGCGGGGAACCTGGTTCTCAGTGTCCATAATGTTGGTCCCGTCGAGCAAAAAGGTGTTGGAAGTTGAGCGTCCCCCCACCACGTTCAGGCTCCCGCTGCCGCCTCCCCGCGAGGAGGAACCGGCGGAGGGATCGGTCACGCCGGCTTGCAGAGTTGCCAGTTGGCTGTAACTGCGGCCATTGAGCGGCAGCCCCACGAGCTGGCTTTCGCTAATCGTCTGAGCCGCTGCGACCGAAGAAGCCCGCCCTGCTTCCTGCCCCGCCCCCGGCGCAGCTCTCCCGCTGGCAGCCGGCGGCGCTCCCGCAGGTTCTTCCTTTCCGTCCCCGACCCTGCCTGGCTCCCCCTGGCCCCACAACGGACCCGCGGCCCACAGGATCAGGACGATAAAAGCAGCGCGGGAAATGATCCGGTCGTTCCGTTGTCGCCCGTTACTTTCCATCCGTGCAGTGAAACTCGGCATCTTCGGCAGGTCTCCAATAGAAGGGGTTTGCTAATGTAGTGTCCCATAAACACGTACACAAAAGGTCCCCCTGCTTGTCATGCTGAGCGAAGCGAAGCATCTGCTTTTGTTGGAGCATGGTGGCGACAAGCAGATTCTTCGCTTCGCTCAGAATGACACCCTGAAGAGGGGTACTTATTTCAGGGACACTACACTTGGGAAAACGAACGGAAGTCGGAGTGCTGCAACTATTGCGCCAGCGGCTTCCCGCACGACCCACAAAAGCGGTTGGCCGCCGCGTTCTCCGTTTGGCAGGACGAACAGCGGAGGGTCTGCACGGTGGTCCCGGCCTGCTTTGGCTGGGGTCTTTCTTTTGCGGCCGTTGCTTCTTCCCTCTGGGCTTCCCTCTGCGGTTTTGCTTTCCCTTGCTGGAGCCGCTCGATGGCGTCCATTATGCCGGCCAGGTCGTAGAGAAAGCCCGCCTTGAGCGATTGATAATCCTCATCGGAAAGTTTCCCTTGGTGGTACTCAAACTGTAGGTCTTTCAAATTGTCGTAGAGGACCTGCCGCCGCCGCTCCAGGTCTTTCAACACCGGATTCTCAACCGGCGCCGGCGGGATGTCCCGCTCCCGGACGAGCAGTGTAAATCCGATGGCCCCCACGGCTAGCAACGCGCAAACCAATATGACCACTTCCCCTCTCCTACCCCCAACCGACACTCCGTCCTTCTCTTAAATGGAATACCCCTGAACCTGCTTGGAGCGCGGCAAATGAAGTCCTAACGAAGTCTCAATCTCTCAGTGTACACGCTCTCCCCGCGATTTCTTACCGAAAAATGCGCGCCTTCGCGCTAGCCTAGCTGTGCAACGGCGCGGCGTGTCATCGCGGGATGGTAGTGTCGTGTCCCATAAATACGTACCCCATACGCCCCTCACGCTGTCATGCTGAGCCCTTCGCTGTCATCCTGAGGAGCCCTTCGCTTGTCATTCTGAGCGCAGCGAAGAATCTGCTTTTGAGCGTGCTCAGGCTAAACTCCGCGACGGAAGGATCTGCTTTTCCGCTCAGGGCAGGCTCCGCGAAGCATCTGCTTTTGTTTGAGCAGGTTGGCGACAAGCAGATTCTTCGCTGCGCTCAGAATGACAGGCTCAACATGTTTCTCTTACTTCAGGGACACGACACTAGCGGCCTCAGAAGAAATTCAGCCCACTTATCGAATACGTGCGATACTCTACGCGAACTTGCCTTCTGGCGGAGGCTGTTTCAGTGTGAATTCAATTTCAAATGAGCAACGCGAAAGGAGCAACCCATGGCGGGGAAAGCAAAAGTAATCGCGATGGCAGTTCTGTTGATGGCGGCGTATTGCACCCTGGGGCAGGGGCAAGTCGCGCCGGCCACAATTCTGGAAATTGACTTGGAAAACGTCGTAACGTACTTTAACGACGTCTCCGATGTTTCCAAACTTACAACTGATCCGAACATCACGACCACACTCGGGGGAATTACCTTTAAGGAGTTCTTAACCATGGGGGACATCGTGGCTGTAAACGGCCGGCCTGCGAAGGGAATAGACGTCGCTGACGCACGCGACGCTGTCCTTAGGATAGATCCCCATCCCGGGGGGCATGCAATCGCTGACACTGAGCGGGCTTCGATCATCTACCGAACCTTTGAAATCCTCAACCTCGATGGCACCCAGATCGGGAGCATCATGTTTTCCGGACTGGGGGGCGGCTCCGCTCCGCCAGGAGAGCCTCTGCCGGTATCGCGAGGCAACTTTGCTGTCGTGGGTGGCACTGGAGCATTCCTCGGGGCGCGAGGGCAGATGGGCCAGGCGGTGACTCCGCAGAGTGTTACCGCTCGTCAGGCCTCGATGGCAGAAGATCCCGCGAACCGGCGGCGCATAGGAGGCGGAAGGGTTCGGTTCATTGTGCAATTGATCCCTCTGTCGCGGCCCGAAATCGTGAATACTCCGGGCGGCCCGGCAGTAGATCACTCCAACGACTTTGCATTGGTCACCGCGTCTAGGCCCGCCGCACCGGGGGAGGTCTTGTCCCTGTTTGCCACCGGCCTTGGGCCGACGCGGCCTGGTGTCGATCCCGGCAAGCCGTTTCCGGCTAGCCCGCTAGCTGCGGTCAATTCGCCGGTGGAGGTAACGGTGAATGGCAGGGCCGCAGAGGTGACCGCCGCGGTCGGTTACCCCGGCACAGTGGACAGCTATCAAGTGAATTTTCGGGTTCCTTCGGAGACGGCGCGTGGGACGGCCACGATTCAGGTAACCGCAGCGTGGATCACCGGGCCAGAGGTGCGGATCGCAGTCCAATAGGTGGTGGGGCAGGCCTTCCTGCCTGCCCGAAGCGCTTGCTCTTTCCAGAAGTAAGGAGGATTATGATATAGTAAGGAAAAGGAGGTCGGCGGTGCAAAAACAAGCGCGCATCACAAGCAAAGGCCAGATTACTGTGCCACGCGACATCCGGCGGGCACTGGGGGTACGCCCGGGTGATCGCTTGCTGTTCGAGGTTGAAGAGGGAGGAGTCCGAGTTCGCCCCGTAAGATCTGCGGACCCGTTCAAAAAGTATCAAGGCATCGGGAATCCGGGAATTCCCTCTGGGCGGAAGGCAATTCTCCGCTATGTTCGCGACATGCGTGGCCGATGATTACAGCCGTCGATACGAACGTCTTTGTCGCTCTTTGGGATCCGGATCACACCCTTAGCTCTGCGGCTCGAGCACTTCTAGGAGCTGCGATCGAGAGCGGTGGCTTAACCGTCGCGGCTCCGGTCTTCGCTGAACTGTTGGCCTTTCCGGATCGGGATGAGGCGTTTCTGGACGCCTTCTTCCAAGACACAGGCATAACGATTGACTGGACTCTCCACGAGGCTGTCTGGCGGGCGGTCGGCCGGGCATTCCAGGCCTACGCTGCCCGCCGCAGGAGACACGGCGATTCGGTTCCTCGCCGCATCCTGGCCGACTTCGTGATCGGGGCGCACGCCCTGCAAAAAGGTCACCCGCTTCTTACCCTCGACGATCGCTTCTACCGAACCGCCTTTCCTGGCCTCACTATTGTGCGAGTCTGATCCATTCCAGTCGGCGCGTATTTGGTATAATCCCGAAAATTCCTTCCTGCTGGGGGAGGCCGTCAGAAGTGAGGGCTTGGGGGCGGTCCTCGTCTGTGGTAGAAAACTAAAGGAGAGACCGATGATTCGAAAAGCAGAAACGCTCGCAATGACAGTTCTGTTGGTCGGGCTGTGTTGCACACGGGGACACGGGCAGGAGCGCCACTTTTTCAGCATCCTGCAATGACAGGGCCGAGCGGCTGTGCCGGTTCTGTATCGTTTTTGTGACCGGAAATCCTGCACAAAACTCCCGATACCCATTGAAAGACGCGCCGACGGATCGGTATTATGGGCTTGTCTTCAACCAAATAACCGTTTATCGGTGCAAGGAGTCCGGTCGGCGGCAACCTGGCGCCGAAACAATTCATCCAATGGATTGAAGATTTCGAAGGGAGCGCAAGAACCGTGGAGAACACCGACCCCAACCTCTTCTCAGAAGACGGCATGGCGAGAATCTGGATCGAGTTGCTGACCAAGGCCACGCTCTATGCCGGGGCGATCGGTTTGATTGCCGGAATGGCGGCGCTCTTCTTCACCCCATAACAGTTTGTTGAAAAACCCCGAAAGGTGTCATTCTGAAGTCCGGCGTTGTTTGCCGGGCTGAAGAATCTGCTTTTGTTTTCAACGTCGGAAATGAAAAGCAGATTCTTCGCTTCGCTCAGAATGACAAGCGAAGGGTTCAGGATGACAGCGTAAAACGGTTTTTCAAAAACTGCGCAAGGAAGTTTCTCGCGATTTCAATCCTCTTCTTCCAACCTTCTTCCTCTTTTACTTCCGAACCGGATTGTGCAGATAATGGAATTGTGCCAGCAAGCAGCCCACCCATGCTCGAACAGGTTTTGCGAACGATTCGGCGGTTTGGCATGATTGTGCCGGGGCAGCGAATCGGCGTAGCCTGTTCGGGAGGGCCGGATTCCACTGCTTTACTCCTGATTTTGGAAGAACTTGCGCGGGATTTCGGGTACACGCTTTCGGTTACCCACTTCAATCATCGGCTCCGGGGCGAAGAGTCGGACCAGGATGAGGAATTCGTCCGGAAGCTGGCCGAGCGCCTGGAATTGCCCTTCCATGGAACCGCAAGAGACGTCAGAGCTTGCGCACAGCAGGCGCGAGCGAATCTCGAGGAAACAGCGCGCCGGCTGCGCTACGGATTTTTTGTATCTCTTATCGAATCCGGCTGGGCGGACCGGGTGGCGGTCGGGCACACCGCCGATGACCAGGCAGAGACCGTGCTGCACCGCTTGCTGCGGGGAACGGGAACCCGCGGCCTCGGCGGAATCTATCCGGTAGTGGAAGACAGAATCATCCGTCCGCTGATCGAGGCGCGGCGCCGGGCCGTCCTGGAGTGGCTGACTACCCGGCAGCAGCCCTGGCGCGAGGACTCGAGCAACAGGGACCTGCGGCGGATGCGAAACCGGATCCGACACCAGCTTTTGCCGATGTTGGCTGACTTCAACCCTCGCATTGTGGAGACTCTGGCGGACACCGCGGCAATCGCCCGGGATGAGGAAGCCTTTTGGAAGGACTACCTCGATCCGATCCTGGCCCAGAGTTTGCGCCGGGAGGAAGGCAGGGTTGGGGTAGATATCGAGCATCTGCGCCGGATGCCGCGCGCCGTCGCCCGGCGGGTTCTGCGCTCTGCCATTCGCGTGGTAGCTCAGCCAGGCTCCGGGCAGCAACCAGCAGGTCTCGCGCGCCTTTCACCACGTTGGGGACTCTCGTCCGGTTCCGCCGATTTCGACCAGGTCCAACGGCTCTTGGACCTGGCCTTGGAAGGACAAAGCGGAGGCACCCTTTCCCTGCCCCAAAAAATCGTGGCCCGGAAAGAGTTTACACACCTGCTTCTGGAAGCGGCCGGCGCGGCCCGCGCCCGGTTCGAGGGGTTTCTCTACCCGGTTCAAGCGCCGGCGGTAGTCGAGGTACCGGAGATCGGCAGTTCTTTTGCCTTCGAATTAATCCCGTTGGACCAAGAGCAAGCGCGCTATAATGAAGTAGGGGTAAGTTTACTGGATAGCCGGGTGGCCGAAAGTCCGCTGATCTTGCGAAACTGGCAGCCCGGAGATGCTTACCGCCAGAAGGGGCACTGGAAACCGCGAAAACTGAAGGAACTTTTTCAGCGCCAGCGCATCTCTTTAAGGGAGAGGCAGCGATGGCCGGTGGTGGTCGCCAGGGATCAAATTGTGTGGAGCAGAGGACTAGGGATAGCGGAAGGGTTTTCTCCCCCGCCCAACAGCAGTGAGGCGCTTCGCATCCGGGAAGCCGCACTGGAGATGGGGGGCCGAGATTGAAGGTAGTTTTCTCGGAGGACCAGATTCAGGCGCGAGTCCGGGAGATGGCTCATCAAATTTCCCGCGACTATGGGAATGAGGTCGTCCATGCCGTCGGCATTCTGGATGACGGCTTCGTGTTCCTGGCGGACCTGGTCCGAAAGTTGTCCTGTCCGGTGGTCTGTCACTTTTTGAAGATGGAAGCCGCGGATACGGCGGAAGCCGGCCATCAGCCGCGCCGGAATATTATGTACGGGCCCGTCGGAGACATCTCCGGAAAGAACATCCTCCTGGTGGATGCTCTGGTGGACAGCGGGATCACCCTGGACCATCTGGTCCAGCAGATGCTGTTTCGAAAGCCGAAATCCGTGCGCACGGCGGCCTTAGTGGACCGGCAAGAACGCCGGCGGGTTGACTTTCATTTGGATTACGCGGGTTTTCAATGGTCGGGCAACCTTTTAGCCGGTTACGGGTTAGAAGGATCGAAGGATGGGCTGTATAGGAATCTCCCCTACATTGCCGAAATTGCTCCCGGGGGGACTGGCTAGCAAGCGAGGCCGGGGAAGCGACAAGGGAGGCATTGGAGAAGAGTGAACTCAACCGTAAAAACAATCGTATTTTGGGTGGTCATGCTGGCTACCGCCCTGCTGCTCTGGCAGGTCGTCAAAACAGGCAACCCATCGAGGGAGCGAGAGCTTTCGTTTACCGACTTCATGACCAACGTGGAGCAGGGGAATATCTCCGAGATCATCATTTATGGGAACAACGAGGTTCGGGGCCAGTTCAAGAAAGACAGCTCGCGCCTGAAGACCGTGGTGCCCGCCAACTACCCGGACGTGATCCGCATCCTGCGGGAAAAAAACGTCATCATCACCGTCAAGGAAAGCTCCACCAGTTCCTGGGTGAGCCTCCTGGTGAACGCTTCCCCGTTTTTGTTGCTGATCGGTTTCTGGATCTTCATGATGCGGCAGATGCAGACCGGGGGAAATAAAGCGTTATCGTTCGGCAAGAGCCGCGCCCGCATGCTCTCCTCCCAGCAGAAGAAGATTACCTTCAAAGATGTGGCGGGAGTGGACGAAGCCAAGGAAGAGCTTCAGGAAATCATCGAGTTTCTGCGCGACCCCCAGAGGTTTCAAAAGCTGGGCGGCCGCATCCCCAAAGGAGTCTTGCTGGTCGGTCCTCCGGGAACCGGCAAGACCCTGCTGGCGCGCGCGGTCGCCGGGGAGGCCAACGTTCCGTTCTATTCGATCAGCGGCTCCGACTTCGTGGAGATGTTCGTGGGAGTGGGCGCCAGCCGCGTCCGCGACCTGTTTGAGCAAGGAAAGAAAAACGCCCCCTGCATCATCTTCATTGATGAGATTGACGCCGTGGGCCGCCATCGCGGCGCCGGCCTGGGAGGCGGGCACGACGAGCGCGAGCAGACGCTCAACCAGTTGCTGGTCGAGATGGACGGGTTTGAATCCAACGAGGGCGTCATCCTGATGGCCGCCACCAACCGGCCCGACGTGCTCGACCCGGCGCTGCTTCGCCCCGGGCGCTTTGACCGGCGCGTGATTGTGCCGCGGCCGGACGTCAACGGCCGCATCGGCATCCTCCAGGTGCATACCCGCAAGGTCCCCCTAGCCGACGATGTGGACCTGACCGTCATTGCCCGCGGGACCCCGGGCTTTTCCGGAGCCGATCTGGCCAATGCGGTGAACGAGGCCGCCCTCATCGGCGCCCGCCAGGGGCGCAAGGCCGTCCTCATGGCCGATTTCGAGATGGCCAAAGACAAGGTCCTGATGGGTGCGGAACGCCGCTCGCTGATCCTCAGCGAGGAGGAAAAAAAGACCACCGCCTATCACGAGGCCGGCCACGCCCTCGTAGCGGTGCTGCTGCCGAATGCTGATCCCGTGCATAAGGTGACCATCATCCCGCGCGGCCTGGCCTTGGGCGTGACCATGCAGTTGCCCGAGGACGACAAGCACAATTACAGCAAGGATTACTTGGACAGTCAGATCACCGTCATGATGGGCGGACGGGTGGCCGAAGAATTGTTCCTCAAACATCAAACCACCGGCGCAGGAAATGACATCGAGCAAGCCACTGAAATCGCCCGCAAGATGGTCTGCGAATGGGGCATGAGCGACTTGGGGCCGATTACCTTCGGCAAGAAGGAGGAGCAGATCTTCCTCGGCCGGGAAATTTCCCAGCACCGGGACTACAGTGAAGATACCGCCATCCGCATTGACCAGGCGGTCCGGCACATTGTGGACACCGCCTACCAGGGAGCCAAGACCCTCATCTCGGAGCATCGCGAGAGCCTGGTCCGCATCGCCGAGGCCCTGCTGGAGCGCGAGGTGCTCGACGCCCAGGAAGTGAAGCTGCTGGTCCAGGGACAGCCGCTGACGCGGCCGGTGGTGCGCAGGCCCGTCGTCGAACCGGCGGAGACGCAACAAGTCCTCAAACCCGGCATCGTTCGCAATTCGGAAAAGCCTCTGGCCGAGGGCGAAAAGCCCGCCCCGGCGTAAGTGGGTCTTTCACCCAGAGCCGCAATCTGGTCCAGCGATCCGTTGTTGCCACCCAGACCCCGCCGTCGAAGCAGGAAAAATGAGGAGGCACTACGACTTTTCTAAGGCGAAGCCCAACCCTTATGCCCGAAGGCTCAAGCGGCAAGTGACGATCCGGCTTGACCAGGACACGATTGGATACTTTCAGAACCTTTCGGAAGAAACCGGCATCCCGTAGCAAACCCTGGTCAACCTCTACCTCCGAGAGTGTGCCTCCAGCGGAAAGAAGCTCTCGATTGCTTGGAGACTGGCTGTCTCAAAAGGCGCTGCCTAGTGTGGTGTCTCGCAAAAATCTATACAAAACGTCCTTCCCGCTTGTCATGCTGAGCGAAGCGAAGCATCTGCTTTTGTTGGAGCATATTGGCGACAAGCAGATTCTTCGCTGACGCTCAGAATGACACCTCTGAAGCTGTATAGTTATTTCCGAGACACGACACTAGCAGGACAAGGTTCCTGACCTGTGGAGAATCGCAGCCCGGGGGATTGATGAGTTGTTTCCGAGAGATTCCGTGACCCCTTCCGATGCATCGTAGGTCCTTTCAACTCCACCTTCGCAACTGCGCCCTGTCACTCGGCGAACGCACGCTGGTGATGGGTATTCTGAACGTCACCCCGGATTCCTTCTCCGAACGCGGACTCTATTTCGACCGCAAGGCGGCAGTCGCTCGCGGACTGGAAATCGAACGGGAAGGCGCTGACATTCTGGACATCGGGGGAGAGTCCACGCGGCCCGGCGCGGTCCCCATCCCCGAGGAAGAAGAACTGGACCGGACCATCCCCGTGATCGAGGCCCTCCGAAAGAGAGGGCTGCGCATCCCCATTTCGATTGACACCTATAAAGCCCGGGTTGCCGAACGCGCCCTCGCAGCCGGCGCCGAGATGGTCAATGACGTGAGCGGCCTCCGCTACGACGCCTCACTGGCCCAGGTGGTTCAAAGACATCGGGCGGGGATTGTGCTCATGCACCTGCGCGGCACGCCGCGCACCATGCAACTCCTGCCGCCCGTCCAGCGAATCGTATCCGCCGTGCGCCGGGGGCTGGCCGCTTCGCTTCGCCGGGCTTGGCAGGCAGGAATCCGGAAGCGTCAGATCGTTCTCGATCCCGGAATTGGATTTGGAAAAGGACCAGCCGAGAATTTTGAAATCCTGCAAAGTCTCTCGCGCTTCGCCAGCCTCGGCTATCCGATCCTGGTAGGCCCATCGCGAAAGTCGTTTATCCGAGCCGCGACCGTAAGCGAGCGGAGTTCAATCCGAGCCGCGACCGTAAGGGAGCGGTTGGTGTTCCCGGACGAATTGCTCTTCGGCACCGCCGCCACGGTCACCGCGGCCATCTTAAACGGCGCCCACATCGTCCGCGTCCATGATGTGCGGCAAATGCTGCCGGCCGTGCGGGTCGCGGACCAACTTCTTTCCTGCTAGCGTGTGAAACATGCTCCCAAGGGGGTTATAATGGTCTCAGAGGTTATTATGCTTTCCGAACTTCAGCAAAAGAATGTTTGGGAAAACTGGTTGTCCTCCGAGATGCGGGCGAATTACTTCGCGGACCTGGCGAACCGCTATCAGTCCTGGCAGCGCGCACTAACATGGTTCACATTAATTTTTTCCTCTGGTGCGGCACTTGCTATTGTGACCGACTGGATCCCGCTCGGCTTCGAATGGATCAAGGCTGCGTTGGCTCTCCTCACGGCTGCGGTTAGTTTTCTATCGCTCGTGCAGCAAAACCAGAAGAGCGCTACGGATTGCTCAGATCTCCACTTCCGGTGGAATCGCTTGGCGAGCGAGTACGAGGCGCTCTGGGATGATATGTACGCTGACGACGCCGAGTTGAAACTCAAGGTGTTGGCAGAAAAGATGGCCGAGCTTTCCAGGAGCAGCACGGCATTCCCATACCGGGAGCGTGTCATGTTGAAGTGGCAGGACTACGTTCAAAGACATCATGGCTTGTCTGCGACTGTATGAGCAAAGATAGACCATTAAAGGAGAGCGCCTCTTGGCCACCAATTCCGAAGCCGCTGCCTCCACCTCCGCCGCCGCCCAAGCCACGACCACCTCAGCCACCCCCACCAAAGAAGAATCCATAATGTCGCTGAATACGCCAGAATCGTTGGCGTATCCTGCCGCTCATTTTTTGGTACCCTGTTCCCTTCCCGCCGCGAACGGACTCTTTCCCTACTGCTTGTCGTAGACCCGAACGGTGGTGCCTGCCTCTTCCGGGGGACTCACGCGCTTCGAGGTCCAGGTATACGTCTTCCCGTCTTTGGAGATGTCCCAACGCATGGTATTGGCTACTTTGCCGTCTTTCTTGGCTATGGCTTCGACGGTGTACAAATCCAGCCGCTTCAACGAGAGCGTGTCCACCCTCCGGTCACCCGGGACCGGGTAATCCTTGCCATCAAACTGAAGCGCCCACTCCCCCACCGTTGGTTTCCCGTTGGCGTCCACTAATTCGCGGATGATCTTAATGCCATTGGGGAGCGGCTCGAACTTGCGGGTCAGTTCCCCTGGCGACGGGCGGCCTCCAAATTTAGACTTGGAAACGTTCAGCTTCCAGGTCCCCATCAGGGGATCTGTCTCCGCCAAAAGACCGCTGGAAACGCTGAACATTGCTGCCACCAGGACGATTGTTCTTGTTCCCACGGACATTTCGGTACTCCTCCCGTTTGCGAACGGTGCTTCCTCTGAGTGACCGCTCCCTTCCGGTTCCCTCGACTGCGCTCGGGACAGGCGCGGCTCGGATTTCTTGCTGGTCACTTATCACTCGTCACTGCTTCTGACCGCTCCCTTACGGTCGCGGCTCGGATTACAAGAACAGCGGCGCCATCACCAGCGTCAGGGTGCTGAGCAATTTGATTAGAACGTGGAGCGAAGGGCCGGCTGTGTCCTTGAAGGGATCGCCGACTGTATCGCCGACCACCGCGGCCTTATGGGGGTCGGACTTCTTGCCGCCGTACTGGCCGGCCTCGATATATTTCTTGGCGTTGTCCCAAGCGCCCCCGCCGTTGTTCAGGAACAGGGCCATCAGGATTCCGGTGATGGTGCCGACCATCAAATATCCGCCCACCACTTCGGCGCCGGTGGCTCCGGACGCAGGCTGACCCATCGCATAGTAGGCCCAGCGAAACACCAGTCCGACTCCCAGGGTCATCCCCACCACCAGCAGCCCCGGCGCCACCATTTTGCGGAGCGCGGCCTTGGTAGCGATATCCACGCACTGGCCGTAATCGGGCTTCGACGTGCCCTTCATGATCCCCGGATCGTTTTTGAACTGCTCGCGGACGTTGTTGATGATGGCGTAGGCGGCCTTCCCCACCGCCTTGATCGCCAGCGACGAGAAGAGGAACACCAGCACCGCGCCCAGCATCGCTCCGACGAAGACCTCGGGCTTGTTGAGATTGATCGTCCCCTCAAAGCTCGGCATGTAGTTCTTGACCTCATCCAGGTAAGCGCCGAAGAGCAGGAAGGCAGCCAGGCCCGCCGAACCCACCGCATAGCCTTTGGTGAGGGCCTTGGTGGTGTTTCCCACCGCGTCGAGGCGGTCGGTCTTATCCCGGACTTCCTTGGGTTGCTGGCTCATTTCGATAATCCCGCCGGCATTGTCGGTGATCGGGCCGAAGGTATCCATCGCCAGGATAAACGCGCAGGGGCCGAGCATGCCCATGGTGGCCACAGCGGTCCCGAACAGTCCCGCGTCTTCCAGCCCGGAATGCGCGCCCAGAAAATAGGAACTCACAATCGCCCCGCCAATGACCAGAATCGGGAGCCCGGTGGATTCCATCCCGACGGCCACGCCGGCGATGATGTTGGTGGCGGGGCCGGTCAGGGACGCTTCGGCGATGGACTTCACCGGACGGTAGCGGTACTCGGTGTAGTACTGCGTAATAAAAACAAACGCAATGGACGTCAGCACGCCGATGACGCCGCAGAAGAAAAAGTTCAGGTAATGCTCGGGGCCGAGCAGCCACCGCGAGGCGATGTAGAAACCGCCCATGGCCAGGATCGAAGTAATGTAGTAGCCGCGATTCAGCGCCTGCATGGGGTCTTCGTTCTCCCGAGCACGGACCGACATGATCCCGACCATCGAAGCGATGATTCCGAAGGCGCGGGCCACCAGAGGAAACAGCAGGATGCCGAGCAAGGTTAAACTGTGTTCCTCAAAAACCGCTTGATTGCTGCGATAGAGGGCCGCCGCCAGGATCATGGCGCCGATGTTCTCCGCGGCGGTGGACTCGAACAGGTCGGCTCCGCGGCCGGCGCAGTCGCCCACATTGTCCCCAACCAGGTCGGCGATCACGGCCGGGTTGCGCGGATCGTCTTCCGGGATTCCCGCTTCCACTTTGCCGACCAAGTCCGCTCCGACGTCGGCGGCCTTCGTGAAGATGCCGCCGCCCAGTTGGGCAAAGAGCGCGACGAAACTGGCCCCGAAGCCATAGCCCACAATCAGCAGAGGAATCT
>Ga0156329_1013_pt1 | contig 18253 bp, 11 predicted proteins | sample RifCSPlowO2_12_FD_107977 | JGI IMG/M metagenome (GOLD analysis project Ga0156329, IMG submission 107977) | Acidobacteria bacterium RIFCSPLOWO2_12_FULL_60_22 | reverse complement strand
CTTTACGCCGACCAACGGTGCTGCGGGGACGGCGGTGACGATCACCGGGACGAACTTCACGGGCGCCTTCGCAGTGAAGTTCAACGGGGTGGCAGTGACTGCACCGTTCACGGTGGCGCCCGATGGTTTGTCGATCACCGGAGTGGTGGTTCCCTCCGGCGCCACCACCGGTCCCGTGACGGTGACAACGTTCGGCGGTCCCGCCACCAGTTCCACCAACTTCACCGTAACCGTCCTGCCTGCCGACCTCACTATCACCAAGACCGACAGCCCGGACCCGGTGACGAGCGGCGGGACGCTGACCTACACCATTACGGTGCAGAACATTGGGAGCGGCAGCGCTTCCAGTGTTACGGTGAGCGACACGCTGCCGACGGGCCTGACCTCGGCCTCGTGCAGTGCAACGGTGGGAAGCTGCTCGGTCACCAGCGGAACTGCCACCGCTTTGCTCGGGACGCTCGCGGCGAGTGCCACGGCCACCGTGACTATTACGGCCACGGCTCCGACGGTAGGGAGTTCGTCGTCAGAGACGAACACAGCCAGCGTTTCTACCTCCACCCCAGAGACGAACACTGCCAACAATCAGGCTTCGGCAACGACTACGGTCACTCCACTCGTGACCATCCCCCAAGGCGGCGGGCCGCCCGGCGGAGACATCCGGGCGCTCGTGATTCATCCGTCGAGTCCGCTGACGCTGTACGCGGGGACCGGCGGCGGAGTATTCAAGACAACGGACGGAGGAGCAAACTGGACGGTGGCGAACACTGGCCTCGCCACGTCGTTTGTTGCTTCCCTGGCGATTGACCCGACTAACCCGAACACTCTTTACGCCGGTTCCTTCTGCGGCGGGGTGTCCAAGACGACCAACGGGGGCACGAGTTGGGCCAACGCCGGCAATTCCGGCAGCGGTCTCACGGATACCTGCGTTCAGGCGCTGGCCATTGATCCGGTCACGACAAGCACTCTTTATGCGGGCACCTTCTCGGGCGTCTTCAAGAGCACGAATGGAGGAAGCAGTTGGACCGCGGTCAACACGGGCCTGACCAGCTCCAATATTGCGTCCCTTGCTGTTGATCCCGTCACACCCGCGACCCTTTATGCCGGGACCGGCGGAGGCGTCTTCAAGAGCACCAACGGAGGAGGAAGCTGGACGGCCTTCAATAATGGTCTTACCAGCACTTTTGTCCGGACTCTCGCCATTCAATCGTCCAATCCTGCCACGGTCTACGCGGGAACCTCCTGCGACGTGTTTAAGACCACGGACGGCGGCGCGGTCTGGACCAATGTTGGCAATTCCGACACCGGTCTCACGGAAAGCTGTGTTCAGGCGCTGGCCATTGATCCAGTCACTCCAACTACCATTTACGCGGGGACCGGTAGCGGCGTCTTCAAGAGCATCAATGGGGGTACGGCCTGGACAGCCGCTAACACCGGCTTCCGGGATTTGGACATTCAGGCGCTGGCGATCAATCCCTCTGCTCCGGGCACTCTCTATGCGGGTTCCAACGGTGGGGTGTTCAAGTCAACCGATGCAGGCGTGAATTGGTTCTTTGCCAGCATCGGCATCACAAACTCTACTGTCAGTAAGATCGCAGTTGATCCGTCGAACCCTGCGGTCGTTTACGCGGCGGCGGTAGCCGGGGTCTTTAAGAGCACGAACGGCGGATTGAGCTGGACGGAGGTTAACTCCGGCTTCACCACCGCGTCTATCGAGGCCCTGGCGGTTGACCCGTCCAATTCCAGCACGGTTTACGCCGGGACCTCCTGTGACGGCGTCTTCAAGAGCACCAACGCGACCAGCCCGACACCAAGCTGGACGGCATCCAACACGGGCCTGTTCAGTCTCTGTATCCAAGACCTCGCCATCCCTCCGAACACGCCCAACACGATCTTTGCGGCGACCGGCTTCGGCGTGTTCAAGAGCACCGATGGCGGAGGAATCTGGGCTGCCAGCAACTCCGGCCTCACCAGTTTGAATGTCCTTGCTCTGAAGATAGACCGTGCGAATCCCTCCACGATGTATGCCGAGACGTCGGATGGTGGCGTGTTCGTGAGCACCACCGGAGGCGGAAGCTGGACCGCGATCAACTCCGGGATCCCCCGCACCGAGATCCTGGCGCTGGCGGTGCATCCGACCGTTCAGACGACCGCCCTTGCGGGGACCGCCGAAAGCGGCGTGTTCAAGACTACAGATGGAGGGACAAGCTGGACGGGGGCTAACACTGGCCTCTTCTCTTCCTCGATTCACGCCCTGGTAGGCGATCCGGGAAGTATCAGCACATTCTATGCGGGAACCGTCTGCGGCGGGGTTTTCAAGACCACCGACGGGGGCACAAACTGGACCCCCCTGGGCTTTACTGGTCTTTCGAATCCTTGCATCCAGTCGCTGGTGATTGACCCGGTTACCCCGACCACCATTTACGTGGGAACCTTCGACGGCGTCTTCAAAAGCACCAACGGAGGCACAAACTGGACACAGGTTAACACGGGGCTGCCTCGTCGCTTCCTGAGTGTAAACGCCCTGGTGATCAATCCCACCACACCCACGACCCTCTATGCGGGGTCCGTTTGCAGCGGCGTCTTCAAGACCACCGATGGAGGTGGAAACTGGACGGCGGTCAACACGGGGCTGAATAGCTTCTGTGTCCAGACCCTCGCGTTAGATCGCACCACTCCGACCACCCTGTATGCAGGAACCTTCGGAGGCGTTTTCAAGACCATCGACGGCGGAACAAACTGGGCCGCCAGCAGCAATGGTTTCACAAACTTCAATGTGTTAGCGCTGGCCTTCGATCCTTCCAACTCCGCGATCCTCTACGCGGGGACCAGTGGCGGCGGGGTCTTCAAGAGCAGCAATAGCGGAGGGACTTGGACGGCGATGAACACGAGCTTGACGGCTCAAGTCATCCAATCGCTTGCCGTCCATCCGCTCAACTCTTCCCTGCTCTATGCAGGAACTTTGCCCGGTGTTGCACAGCCCTCTGGAGGCGTTTTCAAGAGCACCGACGGGGCGGGGAACTGGAGCGCCGTCAACTCCGGCCTTCCCTTCACGGAAGTGCGCGACATGGCCGTTGATCCGTCGAACAGCGCAAACCTTTATGTGGGGACGGATGGCGGCGGAGTCTTGAAGAGCACAAACGGCGGGACAACCTGGACGCCAGCCAATTCCGGTCTCGCAACTCCGCAGGCAGATGTCAAATCCCTGGCGATCAGTTTTGTGGACCCGGCTACCCTCTACGCCGTGTCGTCTTGCGGCGTCTTCAAGAGCGGCAATTCCGGCGGGAGTTGGGCGAACTCCTCCTCCGGTGTCTCGCACTGCCCCGAGGTTCTGGCCACGGATCCGTCCAATTCGTCCACGCTCTATGCCGGGACCTCCGGCGGCGGAATCTATAAGACCACCGATTCCGCCGCCACCTGGCAACGAAACGGAGCCAACAGTGGCAATGGTGCAGGACCCGCCACCACGATCGCCAAGGTCAGCGGGGATAACCAGACGGGGGCGGTCAGCCAGGCGTTGCGCAATCCGTTTGTGGTCGTGGTGACCAATGCCGGCGGGGTCCCGGTTTTGGGCGTGACCGTGACGTTTGCGATCACCTCGACGCCGCTGAGTTCAGTCGGAACGACGCTCTCGGCAACCAACGTTCCCACGGACAGTCAAGGGGTGGCTTCCAGTGTCTTAACCCTGGGGTCGCTCTCCGGGACGTACACCGTCACGGCCACCTCGACCGGACTGTCCGGCAGCCCGTTGACGTTTACGGCAACAGGTGTTGCTGCCCTTGGTGCGCCTACGATTTCCTCCTTTACGCCCACGAGCGGCCCGGTCGGAACCAGCGTAACCATTACCGGTACGAACTTTACGGGAGCCGGGACGGTCAGCTTCGATGGGACCCCGTCAACCAGCTTCACCGTGGACTCCTCCACGCAGATCACCGCTGTCGTCCCCACCGGAGCGACCACAGGCCGGATTGCTGTGACCAGCGCGGCCCCGGATTCGTAGGCGTGAGCACCGATGTGTTTACGGTCCAGGGAACGGCGAATGGAACGGCTACTTTCGATCTTTACGCCACCGATCGCGGGACCCTGCTGCCCACTGCCGGCCTAACGGTTTTGAACTCCTTCAGCGCAACCGGGACACCGAGCGCAGGGACCTTGCTGCCCGGGGCGGCGCTGACAGTCTCCAATCCATTTACAGCCGCCGGCACGCCCAGTGCGGGAACGCTGCTGCCCGCCGCAGCGGTCACGGTATCCAACCCGTTCAGCGCAGCCGGCACGCCGAGCGCGGGAACCTTGCTGCCGGGGGCCGCGCTGACCTCCTCCAATATTTCCTTCAACCCGATCAGCGGGCCGACCACCACAGTGGTCACCATCAACGGAGCCGGGTTCCTGGATGGCAACTTCAGCAGCCGGGTTCTTTCCGTGCAGATTGCCGGTGCGACGGCGTCCAATGTGACCATTCTCAGCAACACAACCCTCACGGCCACGGTGACCGCCACGGGTGGAAGCGGGCCGGTTATTGTTACGTTGACCGATACGCTGCCGGATGGGTCGAACCTCACGCTGACGTCGGGTTCCAACTTCACCGTCGGCCCGCTGCCGCCCAATCTCAATGTCACGGCCCGTGATGTCAGCCCGGGCTCTGACCCGGTGCTGAGTCTCGGGACCATTACCTATACCATTGACGTGACAAATACCGGAGGGACCGGTGCGGCGACTACGACGCTGACCGTCTCCCTGCCCACTGGACCCACCGGAGTTACTTTCGTCTCTTGCAGCAACTCGACGGGTGGAAGCTGTATTCACGTTGCGGGGGTCGTCACGGCCTCGCTCGGCGCCGTGCCCGCTACGGCCTTCACCGCGACGGTCACGATTACGGCGACTGCTCCGACCGTGGCCAGCCCGACGTTCCTGACCGCTACGGCCTCGGTCACAAGTCCCACGGGCGATTTCAACTTGAGCAACAATCAAGCCGGCACGACCACCACAGTGAACCCGACCACGCCGGTTGCGCAGCAAGGCGGCGGGCCGATAGGGTCAGGGACGGTGCAAGCGATTGCCATTGATCCTGTCGCCTCAGACACGCTGTACGTAGGGGCCGAAGGCGGCGGCGTTTTCAAGAGCACGAACAAGGGCGCAACCTGGACCAGCGTCAGCTCCGGCCTGACCAACTCGCTGGTTATGAGCTTGGCGATTGATCCGATTACTACGACAACCCTCTATGCAGGAACCGAAACTGGCGGCGTTTTCAAGAGCACGAATGGGGGAGGGAGTTGGACCGCAAGCAACACTGGCCTAACCAGCACCTACGTACCTTCACTGGCAATTGATCCGGCCACACCAGCCACACTGTATGCAGGGACATCTGGCGGCGTTTTCAAGAGCACGAATGGGGGAGGGAGTTGGAGCAACGTGGGCAATTCCGGTACCGGCCTCACCAACACCTTCGTATCTTCCCTGACGATTGATCCGGCCACGCCAGCCACACTGTATGCAGGGACATCTGGCGGCATCTTCAAGAGCACGAATGGGGGAGGGAGTTGGAGCAACGTGGGCAATTCCGGTACCGGCCTCACCAACACCTCCGTGTCTTCCCTGACGATTCATCCGGCCACGCCAACCACACTTTATGCAGGGACATCCGGCGGTGTCTTCAAGAGCACGAATGGGGGAGGGAGTTGGACCGTCGTGGGCAATTCCGGTACCGGCCTCACCAACACTTTTGTCAGATCGTTGGCAATTGATCCGGTTACGCCGACAACGCTTTATGCCGGAACCAACGGGGGGGGTGTCTTCCTGACCATCAACGGCGGTGTGAACTGGACGGCGGTTAATTCCGGGCTCGCGTTTACGGTTGGCAGAGCGTTGGCGGTGGATCGAAATAGCCCATCCGCGGTATACGCGGGCACCCAAGGTGGTGTATTTAAGAGCACGGATAATGGGACAAGCTGGGCGGCGGCGAACTCAGGACTCACGATCGCAGACGTTGAGGTCGTGGTGGTAAATCCAAGCAACACAGCCATTGTTTATGCTGGGACGGATGGAGGCATCTCGAAGACCGCCAACGGCGGCGCGATCTGGAGCATTGCTAATGCCGGCTTGTCCAGCACCTTTAGCTTTGCTTCGGCGATGGCAGTAAATCCCACCAATCCCAGTGTGATTTATGCCGGTATCGGAGGTGGCTTCACAAGCAACGGTTTTGGTGGCGGGGTCTACAAGACCACGGACGGAGGCGCGAATTGGACTAACGCGAGCGGAGCCATTACGAACCCATCCATACGTGCCCTGGCGATTGACCAGGTCACTCCTACGACGATCTACGCAGGAACTAATGGTGGAGGGATCTTCAAGAGTACCGACAGCGGCGGGAATTGGGCTGCGATGAATACCGGTTTGCCAACAACCGGGTTCCCGTCGCCGAACGATTTCCGGGAAGTGATTGCTTTAGTCATTGATCCGAGCAACACCAGCACGCTCTACGCAGGGACCAACGGCAGCGGCGTCTTCAAGAGCACCGACGGCGGCTTGAACTGGAATGCAGTCAACACCGGCTTCCAGGGCCTGACGATTTTTTCTCTAGTTATCAATCCTCAGAATCCCGCCATCCTCTATGCAGGAACAAACAGCGGGGCATTCAAGACCGTGAACAACGGCGGAAGCTGGGCTGGCGTCAACACCGGAATGCTCGGCGTGTCTATTAAAGCGCTGGCGATTGATCCGTCCAACCCGGCCATCGTTTACGCGGGTGCAATGAATCAAGTTACGTCCGGCCTGGGCATCAACGGCGGCGCGGGTGTCTTCAAGACGACCGACGGCGGCGCGAACTGGACGCTAAGGAGCACTGGCCTCACGAATCTCGGGATTCAATCGCTGGCCATTGATCCGGTGACTCCTGCCACAATCTATGCCGGGACGAGCGGTAGCGGCGTCTTCAAGAGCATCAACGGCGGCACCACCTGGACGCCGACCGGAGCGAATTAGGAGAATTTCGAGGAGCACGTTTCGAAGCAAGTTCAGCTTTTTGTTAGTTTATTGGAGGATGACATGGACAGCAACGGAAAGAATGTCGAATTCAGAATCCAGAATTCAAAAGCCAGAAGAAAGACTAGGGAACAGGGCAGCAAGGGAACAGGGAATAGGGAACAGGGAATAGTAAAAAAGCGCTTCGTTTTGTCCGACTGTTCCCTGTTTCCTGTAACCTGTTCCCTCGTCTTCGTTCCCTTGCTGCTGGCGCTCCTCTTCAGCCCCAGCGCGCGCGCGCAGTTCACCAGCGGCAGTACGGGAAGCTTCGGGAATTTCTCGAACCCTGGATTTATCAATGCCGCTGGGCGAACCTGTAACTATGACCTACTTCTCATTGATCTGGCGCAAGGGAAGGTCTTTGCTCGTCCCTTCCACGACGTTGGGACACCTCAAGGTTGCACTACCGCATTGCAGGATGTTACCTCTTTTTTTTCCACTCCTCCCACAGGGCCGATCCTGGATGGGGTGATTGACGTAGGAAACTTCACCCTCCAGAAACCAGCTCCGTCTTCCGACGGCGCGACCTTCACATTCATTACGCAATTTGTGCCCAATGCCAAGAACACCCCGGTCATCATCCGTGCGACGGGGAATGTAGACATTGGGGCAAATACAACGCTGAGCGTGGCGGGTCAGCCTGGTGCAGACGCCAATGGCTTGCTGCGGGGCCAGGGAGGGCCGGGTGGTCCGGGAGGTTTCCGGGGCGGTGACGGCGGCAATGGAGGAACTAACCCTTCGGCGGGCGCTCCGGGCTTTGGACCAGGGGGTGGCCCAGGGGGCACCGGTGGGGTCAATCCTACCGTCGGGGCAAAGTTTCTGACCACGGGAGCCGCCATTGACCCGGACGGCGCCGGTTCCCTGACTGCTATCCCTGCCGGGAATGACCTTTTGACGACATTGCGGGGCGGCACCGGAGGAGGAGGAGGTCCGGGCCTCTCTGGAGCAGGCGGTAATGGGGGCGGCGGGGGCGGCGGAGCCATTCTGATCGCCGCTACGGGCACCATCACGGTCAACGGGCCCATCACCGCCCAGGGAGGCGCCAACGGCTTTGTTGGTAGCAGTGGAATAGGCACCGGAGGCACCGGAGGCGTGATTCGTTTGGTAGCAGGCAATACCATCACCGGCGTTGGTCCGTTAAATGCCACCCTCGGCTGCAACCTTTGTTCGGCTAACTCGGACCCCGGCATCGTAAGGCTGGAGGCATTGACGATCTCTTACACCGGCACTTTGAGCGGCAATGTGCAGGCGGCGAGCACGCCGGGCGGGGTCATCATCCCCACCGCGACGCCGCCGGCATTTATCCGATTTGCCAGCATTACCGACAGCGACCCCGCCAGGAGCGCCAATACCGTGGCGATTACGGCGGCTTCCCAAGTATTCGGCCAGACCGGGGGCTTGAATCCCACCAGTGTGACGATGCCGAACCAGGGAGGGATTCTCCCCGCTTCCGTCAAGGTGATTATTGAAGCGGGACCCAACACGGGTCCTCCCTCCGGGTTCCCGGCGAATAAGAGCGTCACACTGGTGGTAACACCGTTTGATCCGGCCGGAGGACCGGCGGCGACTTATAACGCCACCACAAGCTGCCCCTCGCAACCAACTACGTCGCCCTGCACGGCGCAATTTACAAGTGTGGTTCTTCCTCCGGGGGTCAGTTCTCTGAATGCCTTTGCGGTCCTCTCCCTGAGCGGCGGCGGCGCTTTGGCGCGGATGTTCCCCCCGATCTATGAGGGCGAGCCGATTGAAAGCGTCCGCGTGCAAACAAACGAAACGGGAACCGAATACGTGCTGATCGCCAAGTCCGGCAAGGAGTTCCCGTATCAGCCGGTGAAGTAGGGGAAGTCAGGAGTCAGGAGTCAGAATCAAAGCAAAACCAACAGCAAGACCAAAACCTTTCCGCAGATTTTGCAGATTACACAGATTTTGAAGACCTCTATGTAATCTGTGGTCCCGCCCTGAAGGATGGACGCTTTTCCCATTCTGGCTCCTGACTTCTGACTCCTGTACTCCGACTCCTCCTCTTGAATTTTTCCCCTCCCCGGAGTATGTTCGTAACTCCCGGCGAAGGGTTGTCCTTATCAGAACGGCTAGAAGGAGCAAGGAGGGGCTGTGAAGGTTCCGATCACCGTTACCGTGAATGGAGTCCGGCATTCGTCCGAAGTGGAGCCGCGCCTGTTGCTGGTGCACTACTTGCGCGACGTGCTGGAATTGACGGGGACTCACGTGGGCTGCGAGACCGGCCTGTGCGGCGCGTGCACTGTGCATCTGGACGGCGAGGCGGTCAAGTCCTGCCTGGTGCTGGCGGCGCAAGCCAATGGCTGCCGGGTTACGACGGTGGAGGGGTTGGCCTCCGATGGCGAGCTGGATGAGGTGCAGCGAGGGTTTTGGGAAGAGCACGGGCTGCAATGCGGCTACTGTACTCCGGGGATGGTCATGATCGCGCACGACTTGCTGCGCCGCTCGCCAAATCCCGGCGACGCGGAGATCCAGCGCGCCCTGGGCGGGAACCTCTGCCGCTGCACCGGATACCAGACCATTGTCGCGTCGGTCCGAAACGCGGCCCGGAAGATGCGGGCCAAGAAGCCGGTCGCCGCCGCCCGGAGGAGGAGATAAGCTCATGCCAGTGGCACGATATACCGGCCGGAAAGTGCTGCGAAAAGAAGACCCCCGGTTGCTGACGGGCAAGGGGCAGTTTGTGGACGATGCGCACCTGCCCAATACGGCGCACCTGGCCTTGCTGCGCAGCCCCTATGCCCACGCCATCATCCGGAAATTGGATGTGAGCGGGGCGCGCTCGCTCGACGGGGTACTCGATGTGCTGACCGGGCCGGACATTCGCGGGCAGGTCGAAACGATTCCTTCCGCAGCGGCCCTGCCTGACCTGCGCATCCCGGACCATCATATGCTCGCCATCGATCGCGTGCGTTACTCCGGCGAGCCGGTGGCCGCGGTGGTGGCGGAAAATCCGTACATCGCCCGCGACGCGCTGGACCGGATCGAGGTGGACTACGTGCCGTTGCCGGCTGTGGTGGACCCGGAAAAGGCCCTGGAGAAAAGCTCGCCCGTCATCCACGATCAGTGGAAGGACAACGTGGCCGGAACGATGCAGTTGGTCTCGGGCGACATCGAGGCGGCGTTCCGCAAAGCCGACCGGATCGTCAAGGTGCGCCTGGTCAACCAGCGCGTGATTCCCGTCCCCATGGAGCCGCGCGCGGTGCAGGCCAGTTATCAGCCGGGGGAGAAGATGCTCACGGTCTGGTCTACGACCCAGATTCCGCACACCCTGCGCTCGGAGATCGCGCGGCTGCTGAAGATCCCCGACAACCGGATTCGCGTTCTTGCCATTGACGTCGGGGGCGGGTTCGGCAGCAAGGCGAACGTCTATCCCGAGGAAGGACTCGTGCCGTACCTGTCCATGCGGCTCGGGCGGCCCGTGAAGTGGGTGGAGACCCGCCGGGAAAACATGCTCTGCACCATCCACGGGCGCGACCAGATCAATTACATCGAGATGGCATTGACCAAAGACGGGCGCATCCTGGGACTGAAGGTCCGCGTGGTTGTAGACATCGGCGCTTACCTGGCAATGCTGACGGCGCTGATCCCGACCTTGACCGCTATCATGTCGCCCGGCTGCTACAGGATGCTCGCCTACTCGTTTGAGATGACCGAGGTCTTTACCAACAAGATGGCGACCGCCGCCTACCGGGGAGCCGGGCGTCCGGAAGCCACCTACTTGATTGAACGCATCATGGACGTGGCCGCGGCGGAACTCGGGATAGACCCGGCGGAAATTCGGACCCGCAATTTCATCCCGTCCTCCAGCTTCCCGTACACCACGCGGACGGGACTGGTCTATGACTCCGGCAACTACCAGAAAGCCTTGAAAAAAGCGCTGGACCTCGCAGGCTATAAACAGTTGCGCAAGAAACAGGCCCAGATGCGCAAGCAAGGGAAGGTAGTGGGCATCGGGCTTTCGACCTATGTCGAAATCTGCGCCATGGGGCCGGCGCGGGCGTTTGCCGCTGGCGGAGGCTGGGAGAGCGCTACGGTGCGCGTGGAACCATCCGGGAAGGTAACCGTGCTGAGCGGCGCCTCGCCGCACGGCCAGGGAGAAGAGACGACCTTTGCGCAGATCACGGCTGACGAGCTGTCGGTCCCGTTCGATGACGTAGTGGTCATCCACGGCGATACGGTAGCCGTGCCGCACGGCATCGGGACGTTCGGCAGCCGCACCACCGCCGTGGGAGGCACGGCGGTCTACATGTCGGCGCAGAAAATCAAGAACAAGATGATCGAGATCGGGGCGCACTTGTTGGACATCAATCCCAAGAACGTTGTCTGGCGGGACGGCAAACTGGCCTCGAAGACCAACCCCAAAAAGGCGACGACGTATCAGGAGATCGTGCGGGCGGCCTACAGCGCCAAGAATCTGCCGCCGGGGATGGAGCCGGGCCTGGATGTCACCAGCTACTTCAGCCCGCAGAACTTCACGTTTCCCTTCGGCGCTCACGTCTGCGTGGTGGAGATCGATACCGAGACCGGCGAAGTAAAGATCGTCAAGTACGTCGCCGTGGACGACTGCGGGAAGGTCATCAACCCCATGATGGTCGAAGGGCAGGTGCATGGCGGCATCGCCCAGGGGATCGGGCAGGCGCTCTACGAGGAAGCCGTCTACGATGAAGGCGGCCAACTGCTGACCGGCGAATTGATGGACTACGTGATTCCCAAAGCCTCCCAGCTTCCCGTCTTTACCTGCGACCGCACGGAGACACCTACGTCGGTGAATCCGCTGGGGGTGAAAGGAGTCGGGGAGGCCGGGACGATCGGCGCCACGCCGGCCGTCGTCAACGCCGTGGTCGATGCTCTGGCGCCCTATGGGGTGACCAACCTGGACATGCCGCTGAAGCCTGAGAAGATTTGGCGAATTCTGCGCGAGAAGACCAGCCACAGAGGCACGGAGACACAGAAATACAGAAATAAAGAAATTGCAAAGCTCGGTGTCTTTGTGGCATAACTTTGCGACTTCTGTGGAGGAATTGAGGAAACTATGTTCCCTGCCAACTTTGATTACGCTTGCCCCGCGAGCCTTGCGGAAGCGGCGCGGTTTCTGAAGGAACATCCCGAAGACGCCAAAATCCTCGCCGGCGGGCAGAGCCTGATCCCTCTGCTGAAGTTGCGCCTCGCTGCGCCCCAGTGGGTGGTGGACATCAGCAGGCTTGCGGAGCTTAAAGCGATCCGCGAAACCGAGGGGCAGATTGAGATCGGCAGCCTGATCCGCCACGTGGACATCGAGCAGTCGGATCTGCTGGCGCGAAGCTGCCCGTTGCTGCCCGAGGTGGCCGCAGAGATCGGCGACGCGCAGGTGCGCAATCGGGGAACCATCGGCGGGAGCCTCGCCCATGCCGACCCCGCCGGGGATTTCTCCGCCGCGATCCTGGCCCTCGACGCCGTGATGACGGCAACCAGTACGGACGGGCGACGGACGATCAGCGCGCAAGACTTCTTCGTGAACCTGATGACCACCGCGCTCGAACCTCATGAAATCCTCACCGCGATCCGGGTCCGTCCGCTGGCGCCCCGCACTGGCTCCGCCTACGCCAAGATGCACCATCCGGCTTCGGGCTTCGCCGTTGTGGGCGTGGCCTCTATCCTGACCTTGGATTCGTCCGGGAAAGTGCAGGATGCCCGCGTCGCTATTACCGGCGTGGCCGCGGTTCCCTACCGGGCGCGTCGAGCAGAAAAGCGCTTGCGCGGGACTTCGGCAAGCGCCCCAGAGATCGCGGCAGCGTCCGCGCTGGCCGCCGAAGGAGTCGAAGTGCTCGCAGACATCTACGCCTCATCGGATTATCGCCGCGAACTGGCCGCCGTCTTTACGCGCCGGTCTCTGGAAAAGGCCTCCGCGCGCGCCAGCAAAAGGACGCAATAGTTCGGATGATTGCGATGTCCTTTGGGTAGAGTGTATTCAGGTATTTTATTGATTATTAAGGGTGTTGCTTTTCCATCCCAAAGCATTTGACATAGCTGCATCAACTATGTTAGCTTATAGCTAAAGTGATAGCTATAAGAGGAGGTAATGTATGCCCTACATTGACCCTCGGACGGTGGTTTCACCCCGTAACCTGATCCGGGCTGTGCACGTACTGCACGACAGCGGTCCAGAACCAAATAGCTGGTCCGTCGCATTGTTGAATTATTTGGATGGCAACCAGGGGGTTGGTTTCCGCTGGAATGGCGATGAGGACTCTCCGATCGGCAATCCACAATCCCATGGGAAACCAACCTGGTCTATTCTTCCAGAGAAACTCGCCGAGGCCGTGCTTGAGACAGTCGAGCAGCTTAACAATGGTGGGTTGCTCGACGGATACCGTGCAATGGCTGCGGACCCGGAGCGGGAAGCGGAAGCGCAAGAGTGGTGTGAAGGGTTGATCCACGATGCAGCCCATCAAGAGAGGTGAGGTTTGGTGGGTATCGTTCGACCCGAGTCTGGGCGGGGAGATCAGGAAAACCCGTCCGGCAGTTGTCGTCAGCAATAACGCCGCCAATGCCGTGCTAAACCGAGTGGTAATCGTACCGCTCACCAGCCGCACCGAAAAAGTGTATCCTGGCGAAGCGTTACTAATAGCAGGCAGCCGACAGGCGAAAGCGATGGTAGACCAAATTATGAGCGCCTCGAAGCAACGTTTTCGGGAGCGCTTGGATACGCTTTCGGCGCACGACCTGAAAGCCGTAGAAGAAGCGATTCTGCTGCATCTCGGGATCAGGCGGTAGTTCTGTCTGCCGCTTCTGCGGAGGGAATGCAACCCCTGAGAAAACTTTGGATCTTGTTCTCAGTCCTATTGGCCGTTTCTGCCGCTGCTCCGGCGCAGGAAAGGAGCCCGTCATCCGGCTGGATCCCGCGCTAGATTCCATCGTTCCCCCCGACGCGAAGGTCGAAAAGGTGGCGGGCAATTTCGGTTTCCTCGAGGGTCCGGTGTGGGTGCGCCAAAGAACGATTATGCGAACCGGAATTGCCGGGACCCTCTGACTGTCCCCTTCCTGCAACCCAGAAACCGGACCTGGCTGTCCTACTTTTGGGCAGCCTTAGACCCGTCCAGCATCTGCAAGAATTCCTTATAACCGATTACGCGAGAATATTTCGGGTAACTCTGTTTGAGGAGCAGTTCGGAGAGCTGAGTTACATTGGATGCCAAAGCGTCCTTCACGGCATACACATGGTAACCCAGGTCAAAGGCGGAGAGTAACGTAGCATAAGCACAGCCATCCGTGCTAAACCCACCCAGGGCAACGTTCTTGATCCCTCGCGATTTGAGGATGTAGTCCAGGGCGTTCCCGCCAAAGCCGCTGACGGTAACCCGATTCGGAAGCAGGATATCCTTGTCGTTCGGCCCCGGACGAAGAGGCTCGTAAAGCTCCACGCCCTTCGTGCCCGTTTTCCAGGCCTGGCGCAAGATCTGACTGCGGTGAAACAGGCCCGGGTTGGACCAGTCGAGTTCCCTGTAATCAGAGGTATAGCCCTCATAGACCTGGATGATCTGAACTCCCAAGGCGCGCCCCTTCTTCACCAGGTCCACGGAGTTTTCCAGCATCCTGGTCTCGTCAAAGATCTTCTTGTAGCTCGGATAATGTTCGCCGTCCGGGGCGGCAAAGTTGTTCTGGAAATCGACAAACAGGATCACCGTCTCCGCCGGGTTGAGCTGTTTGGCCAGAGGCGGGAGATCCGCTCCCCAAGAGAGAGGGCCCCAGAGGAGCAAAAGCAGCCCCGACATAAGGGCAGAAAGGGATTTCCCATATAGTCTCATGTGCAAGCCTCCTTGCAACGGCTCAGCGCGCGCGCCGACCCCTCGCAACGGCCAGCGGGCGCCCGCAAGAAATGACGCGACTTCGCGAGAGCTTGGAGCCTCTCGCCCCGGAGTGATGGAGAAGCCTGAGGCTCTCCCCTATTTCGTAGTCGCAGCCAGTCGGCCCTGGCCCGCGGGGTTGGATCGGAACTGCACCCGGCCGATCCTGGCTAACCCCGAATAGGCAAGCCAAATGGTCGGCGGATTGGTGGAATCGTCCACGCTAATATGCCGGGCTTCGGTCCCGAGCGAAGCCAAGGGGTATTCGGTGAACTTTTCCGTGAACGGATTGAACTTGACAACCCGGTCGCCGTTCATCAGGTCGATCCAGACCATCTGATTCCTGTCCACTACCACGTCGTAGGGATGGGAGTATTTGGACGGTAGCGGATACTCGGTGATCTTCTTGGTGCGGTTATTGATTTTGGCCAGCCGGCCCGCCCAAAACTCCGCCACCCACACAGAGTCACCCTTGGGATCGCCGCCGAGTCTGCGGGGACCTTTATGATAGAGGGGAGCGGCGTTGTTGATGGCGCCGGTGCGCTTGCCGATCTCCTGGTCTTTCTCGCTGACGCCCTCCAGCAGAGGATCCAATACCACCTCGCTGACTTCGCCGGTGCGGCCGTTGGCCACCATCAGCCGGTCCGCGCTGAGTTGAGCGATCCAGGCGTTGTCCTCGGAATCCATTCCGATCCCGTAGATGCCCCCTCCGGGGGTGATGGATTTGTAATCGGTGTATTCCCCGGTCGCCGGGTTTAGCTTGATGGCTCCAACGTTTGCCGAGGTCCACACGTTGCCTTTGGAATCCAGCTCAATGTGTCCGCTGGTCTTTCCGGTTCCCTCTGCCTTGGGGTAACGCTGGAACTTTTCTGTGGCGGGATCAAACCGGATGATGGTTCCATCCGTCCCGTTGTTGAACCAGATGTTTCCTTTGGGGTCCGCAATCGCGCCGTGCGTCCGCGAGGCAAGGCCATCCTTGTCTTCCAGCTTGAAGCTGGTCACGCGGCCGGTTCGGGGATCGAGCCTGCCGATGGTGCGTTCGGGGTAGGTGTTATCCGAGAAATAGACGTTGCCATCCTTGCCTGGGACCGCATCGTGGAGCACTCCCCCGTCGCCGGAGGCGATGCCTTCGGACCAGTCGCTGCCGTTGGGAAGCATGACAAAATTCGGGTTATCGCCCCGCGGGATGTCATATTCGGTGACCACGATCTGAGTTGCTTCGCCGGTGGCTCGCGGGAACGGCTTGAACTTCATGGGAGACGGCCCCGGTCCGCGAACTTTGGTTAGGTACGCGATCAGGTCCTCTTTATAGGCCTGGAGGAGTTTGCGATTGGGGGAGTCAGGCAGGGTCTGTTTCTCGATCATGGTGTTCATGATGACTCCCCAACCGGCGGCATCAAATCGCTTGGCGAGAACGAAGCCCGTGAGATGACAACCGGTGCAATTGTTATGAACGATCTCCTTCATGCGACGATCTTCGGGAGTATCGCCCGGCAGGCTCTCCGCCCATTCCGTGCCCGAGAGCTGCATGTGGAAGTCCGTCATCGGCCGCAGCGTGAAGTTCTGCGGGATCTTTTTCCCGGAAGAGATCGCCACCTCTCCGCGGGCTGCCTCAAAGCCCACCGCTTGCGCCCAGACCTTGTACCGCCCGTCGCTCAGGGCGGGGAAGTAGTATTGTCCGTCCTGGTCGGTAAACACGGACGTGGTAATCGTCTGGCTGTTAGCGCGGGCGGAGACGGCAACGCCCTCCATCAATTTCCCGTCCGAGGACTTTACGGTCCCCATCAGTCCCGTGCTGGGCAAGGCGGCCGCTTGTAACGCAGGCAGTCCCACCCACAGCATTGCGACAAGCAATCCAAACATTCGGTGCGAACCATGGAATCGGGGCATTTCCTTCCTCCTTTTTGCTGGCCTAGAGAGTTTTCAGATACGCAATGATAGCATCAATTTCCTTCGGCTCCAATCCATATCGGAAGCCGGGCATCTTCCCTTCTACTCCTTGCTCGATAAATGACCTCACTACTGCCTCCGGACGCGGTGTTTCTCCCCGGTACAGAATTTCCATGGGCTTTCCGACGGTCGTCCCTTTGTCTTTGGGGTCCTTCGTGTTCTTCGGTTCGGGGACATGGCACAACGCACAGTTTTGGAGGAACAACCGTTTCCCCGTTCGTTGCGGCTCATTCAAAGCGGACCCTGGAGCAGAAGAAGAAGCTGGCTGGGATTGAGCAGATAGGGTCATCGGAGAAACAACTCCCCAGGCCAGCAACAACCCCAAGGCGATCGTACGAAAGAGATTCATCACTACCCCCCGGATAATCAATTCAGGCAATCCAAATTCCGAGTACCAGTAGGCGGAACTGTAAGCCAGGATGCTTTCTTCTGTCAAGCAGGAATCCACATGAGGTGTGGGACACGGAATTGAGATCGTATCCCCCCTGCGGATTGACAAAGTTCTACATATCAAGTACTTTCATGGACTTAACGATGCGGGCGGAGCTGGCAGAAGCGCTTCGAAGCCCCTGCTGGTTGGAGACATCTGAATACCGCTAACCTTGTTGTTCTTGATGGTGATACAATTTCCCCATGCCGGATACCCTGGATGTGCGGATTGCTCATCTGGAAGGGGCCTACGAGCAGATTGACAAGCGCCTGGGCACCCTGGAAGCTACCGTGAGAAGCGAAATCGCCTCCTTGCGAGCGGAGTTGCGCAGCGAATTGGGGACAATGCGCGGTGAAATGGGAACTCTACGCGGTGAAATGCGCGATGAATTGGGGACTCTGCGCAATGAAATGCGGGAACAATTTCGCTGGATTCTTGGTTTCCAGATTGCCACCCTGCTCAGCCTCATCGGCACCCTGCTGGCCGTCTTCCTCAAACGGTAGACACCTTAAACCATAAACCATCACTTACATAAAGCCGGAGAAGCGAAATGATTGTCAAAAATATTCCAACCAGTGAAATTGACATCGCATGCGCGTATTTGAGCTAACCCGGCACCTGATTGACATCGAATCGATCACCGGCAACGAGAAGCGTGTCGCGGTGTTCCTCGGGGACTACCTTGAGAAGCTGGGCGCGCAGGTGGAACTGGAAGAAGCCGAACCGGACCGGCCCAACGTCCTGGCGCTATGGGGAAAACCCGATGTGGTGCTGAGCACGCATCTGGATACCGTGCCGCCCTTCTTTCCTTCGCGGGAGGATGAGCACTTCATTTACGGGCGCGGGGCCTGCGATGCGAAGGGGATCATTGCCGCGCAGGTCGAGGCAGCCTCCCGCCTTCGCGCGGAGGGCGTCAGCGATGTCGCGTTGCTGCTCCTGGTAGGCGAGGAGCGGAACAGCGCGGGGGCGATGGCGGCCAACCAACACCCGCGCGGGGCCCGCTATCTCATCAACGGCG
>Ga0156329_1315_pt1 | contig 18688 bp, 16 predicted proteins | sample RifCSPlowO2_12_FD_107977 | JGI IMG/M metagenome (GOLD analysis project Ga0156329, IMG submission 107977) | Acidobacteria bacterium RIFCSPLOWO2_12_FULL_60_22 | reverse complement strand
TCGTCCACGTAGAATTCGTGCACCGGCAGCAATTCCACCGCGTTGATCCCCAGGGAAACCAGATGCGGAATCTTCTCGATAAAGCCCAGGTAGGTGCCCGGATGAGCGACCCGCGAGGAAGCGTGAGCCGTGAAGCCCTTGAGGTGCACCTCGTAAATGACGAGTTTTTCCAGAGGAATGTCCGTCTGGCGGTCCCCTGCCCAGTCGAAGTCATCCTGGACCACAATCGCCTTGGGGACGACAGCATCGTTGCCGCGACCGTCCAAGGACAGGTCCCGCCACGGGGAGAGCGGGTCGTAAGCCAGCAGCAGATTCTCGGCGTTCCGGAATTTCCCGCTAACCGCCTTGGCATACGGATCGAGCAGCAGCTTGTGCGCGTTGAATCGCAACCCGTGTTCCGGCCGGAAGTCGCCTCGAACCTTGTAGCCGTAGAGCTGCCCGGCTTTCAATCCGGGCACAAAGGCGTTCCAGACAAATTTGGTGCGATGCGGAAGCCGAATGATGTCGGTTGGATCGGGTCTGTCCTGATCGAACAGCAACAGATAGACTTCGGCGGCATTTCGGGAGTAGAGGGCGAAGTTGACTCCGTCGGATGTCAGCGTTGCCCCCAGCGGATAGGGCTGCCCAGGTACAACCTGTTTCGTGGTCCGGCTCGTGAGTTCAGTGCTCATGCGGATCAAGTATAGGACGTTCTATTGTTTGCTGGGAAGGAGTTCTCAGTTTACAACTCTATCTCTGGATCGGCACTGTTGTCGCTGTTATCGATTGTCGTCAGGAGACGAACCGCCGTGAAGGCTTCTTTCCAGCCACACACTAGCTAAAATCCAATAGAGTGGAGAGAATTTCCAGCATCCTTTTTCCGTCAGCATAGCTGGCCGAGCGTCTTAATTCCCGGGAAATTTTCTGGAAAATCTTTTCGTTAATCGCGGTTGAGAACATTCGCAGAGAACCTCCGGATTTTGCATGACGTAAGGTAGCATGGCATAAGAGGGATTTACAAAGACCCCGGCCCCGTAACGCGTCTTCCGGGCACACGGATTCTTATCCGGGGGATTCCACACGGGCCAATCCCACCGCGCTCCTTCCGCTGATCGAGAAGTGGCTTAGCACGCCAAGTGCCGGAAGGTTGCCTTTTTGCAACCTTCTGGAAACCGCGATCGGCACGAATACGTAAGGTTTGTGTTTTCAGATAGTGATAGGCAGGTCCCAGCCTTGTGATGACAAGCGCAGAAACATCCCTGTGGTTGCGCCCCGTTTGGGTTCAGAGGCAAAGTCTGTTACTTGTCCAAAAATGTGGCCCTTCCGCTCCTCGCCTCCGTTTTTCCCGCAGCCCGGGCCGGCTCCTATCGAACACGGAAACTCCGGATATCACTACCCTCAAAGGCACCCACGCCGGGCGCGGCAGCGAACAGCGTGGTCCCGTTGCCCAGGAACGGATCGAACACAGCATCGCCAGGTTCGCTGAATGCCTTGCGGAAACCACTTCCATATTTAATTGTTGTCGGAAAAGTGCTACATTGTCCCCGGTCAAGGAAAAAGTTCTGCAACGAACAGGCGGGCTGTAAGTTATTTTCAAGCTCTCTACGGTGGCCCCCTGGACTGAGACAACCAGTTAGGGCACAGATCGCCGTTCTCTGAAAAGTCATTGGACAGAGGGGGAGGGAGCGATGCCAAAAAATATCTCTAGGTTGTACCAGGTTTGGAAACACCTTCGAGTGTTTTCTTTTCTGTTATGCGTAGGGGTGTTCACCTCAGTAGTCTTTGCTCCAATGCCGGCCGCCACGATCCTGGGAAGGGTGAAGGATTCCAGCGGAGCGGTCGTCCCCGGTGTGACGCTGACAGCGACGAATCCGAAGACCGGCTTATCCCGGACCACGAATTCCGGTGGGGACGGGTGTTGGCACTGCGACAGGTTGGAGGCGGGAAACAAATTACAGAAGTCGCCAGAAGGGGCCAATCGAGCCGCGATGCTACCCCCAAACAGCCCATTTCGATTCGGCTTGACGCCCGGTGGAGGGCGGGTATATCGTTTACCACCATACGGGGGCTCCCGATCGGAAATTTCCGAGGAGACGCAGGTTGTTGATGCCCGCGGCTAGTTGGGCCGAGGCGCAATGAGAGAAGAGGAGTTTTTTCTCATGAAACACACAAATCGGTTCGTGCCGATGTGGTCTTGCGGTGCGCTCCCGCTAATTGTTTTTATCTGGATTCTGTTGCCTCTTTCACCGGGCTGGAGCCAGATGACAACAGCAACGATCTCTGGAACGGTACACGACGCTACCGAGGCGGTGATTCCGGGCGCGACCGTTACCGTCCGGAATCTGGCGGCGGGGCGGATCACAGACGTTGCCACTACCGGGCGGCAGATTCAGTTTGCTCTGAAGCTTTTGTTCTAAGAGCCAGCGCTTGTCCCTGCTAAAGCTCGATCGGACAGGAGGGTTGATCCAAAGGAGTCACGATGAAGCATCACGGTTGGGGGAGCGGCGATGCTGCCGTCGATCGGGACCAGCAGAAGGGAGCGTCTTTTGCTTCCGGCGCCTCCCGCCGAGCGTTTCTGAAAGCCTTGGCCGCGGCCGGAGCGGGGGCGATGGTGCCTGCGAGCGGGTTGATCGCGCAGAGCAATCGGCCAGCCGCCCGCGCCAATCGCCGCCGGATTGACGTCCACCATCACATGCAGCCGCCGGAATATGTAAGTCGTAGAAGGCAGCAGGGAACCAATCGGAATTGGACGCCGGCTCGCTCGATGGAAGATATGGACAAGCATGACACGGCCACCGCCATCGCCTCGATCACGACCCCGGGCGTCTGGTTTGGAGACGCGCAGGAGGCGCGCAGTCTGGCGCGAATCTGCAATGAATACGGGGCGCAGATGGTGCGGGATCATCCCGGACGCTTCGGCCTGTTTGCGGCAGTGCCGCTGCCCGATCCGGAAGGAACCCTGCGAGAGATCGAATACGCGTACGACGTGCTGAAGGCCGACGGCGTCGGCTTGTTTACCAGTTACGGCGATAAATGGCTCGGCGATCCGGCCTTTGTCCCTGCCTTCCAGGAGCTCCATCGCCGCAAGGCCGTGGTGTTTGTTCACGTCACGGTGCCAACTTGCTGCCAGAATCTCTTTCCCGGCTCGTCGGGATTTCGGGCCGAGGTGGACTTCGACACCACCCGAACCGTCGAGAGTCTTCTGGTGAACGGCACCCTCGCCAAGTTTCCGGATATCCGCTTCATCTTTGTCCATTCGGGCGGGACGCTGCCGGTGATGGCCGGCCGCATGAATGACCGGTTTCCCAAGGACCGTCCTGACATCGCGCCCAGCGGGGTGCTGGGGGAACTGAAGAAGTTTTATTACGAAGTCGCGCATGCGACTTATGCCATGCCCCTGGCCGCGCTGCTGAAGTTTGTTCCCGTGTCGCAGATCCTGTTCGGAACCGACTACCCGGTCGAGCCCTTCGAGACCACGACCGTGCCGCTCGCCGAATTCGGACTCCCAGCCAGGGACCTGCAAGCGATTGATCGCGGGAATGCCGAGCGGTTGTTTCCGCGACTCAAAGCATGAGCCCCGCAACGATCGAACCGCATTCGCCTTGGAGCGTGATGAAAAGGAGGAAGTCATGGAGAAAGTTCTGCGGAGGCTCCCGGTGAAAACCCTCGTTAGTCTGATCCTCGTCTTCTGCATGGCTCGCGCCACCGGTTGGGCGCAGGCCACGGCACAAATCCACGGCAGCGTTCAAGACGCGAGCGGCTCGGTTGTGCCCGGCGCCGAGGTCCGGGCGACGCAGACGGAAACGAATGTGGTCCGAACCACTGCCACCGGGACGGACGGCAGCTATGTGCTCACCAATCTGCCCATCGGGTCGTATCGGGTGGAGGTCAGCAAGGAAGGCTTTACCACGTATGTGCAATCCGGCATTCTGTTGACGGTGAGCAGCAACCCGCGCGTGGATGTCGCCTTGCAGGTTGGAGCGGTGACCCAATAGATCGTGGTCGAAGCCGGCGCGGCGCTGGTAGAGGCGCGCAACTCGGGTGTCGGGGAGGTTATCCAGAACGAGCGGATCCTGGAGCTGCCGCTCAACGGGCGGAACGTGACCGACCTGATCACACTGGCCGGCGCCGCCGTCCAGACGGAGACGACGTCGGGCAGGCTTTTCGGCGGGATCCCCTTCCTCGGCATCGCCGGAGGGGGTGCCTTTCGGAACGGGCTATCGCCTGGACGGAGCCAATCACCTGAATTTTCTGACCGGGGTGAGCATGCCGATCCCCTTTCCGGACGCGGCGCAGGAATTCAAAGTGGAGGCCAGCGGCCTCGGCGCCCAGCACGGGAATGCGTCCTCGGTCGAGGTGGTCACCCGATCCGGGACCAACGAGCTGCACGGCACTTTGTTTGAGTTCCTGCGAAACGACACGACCAGCGCCCGAGAATATTTCACCGTCACCCAGAGCACGCTGAAGCGCAATCAATTCGGCGGAACCGTTGGCGGACCGATCAAGAAAGATCGGCTGTTTTTCTTCGGCGGTTTCGAGGGCACAACCCTGCGCGCGGACCCGGCCAACCAAATCGCTTTTATTGCCACTTCAGCGATGATCCAGGGCGACTGGAGAGCCTTCGCTTCGCCCGCCTGCAACGGCAGGCCGATCACCTTGCGAGGCGCGGGATGGGTCAACAATGTGCAAACGAATCCGGCGAACTTCTCGAGGGCTGCCGTATTCATGGCGCAGAAAATTCTCGAGAGCCAGCCGACGCCGCCGAACGATTGCGGCCAAGTGACCTACGGCACGCCGAGTCACGATGACGTCTTCCAGTACACGGGCAAGCTTGACTATCACGTGAACGACAACCAGTCCCTGTTCTTCCGGGGTCTGGCCACCAATCGAAGAAGTGCCAATAGCTTCTCGCTCGGCGAGGCGGGGAGAAACCTTTTGAATTCGACCGTACATGGTTCTAGCGGCCTGGCCCAGTCCTATGCGGTCGGCCATACCTATGTGATGAGCCCCAACATGGTGAATGCCGCTCGCTTCTCGTTCAATCGGATCTCGACCACTTTAACCGAAGAGGGGACCAACAAATCTTTCTCGTTCTGCGATGCAGGCGTCAACACCTGGTGTGGCGCTACCGAGGGGGTGCTGGGGTCCGTCGCCCTCCGGGGCGCAGGCGGAGGGTTCCTCATTGGAATCGGGGTAGGAGGCCCGCTCTGCTGCGGCGACCATTGGACCCCCACCAACTACGCCGTCAACGATGACGTGAGTTTTGTCCACGGAGCGCACCAACTAGCCTTCGGCGTCGGGGGTTGGCGCGGGACAGTGAGTCAGAGCAATCACTTTGCCCCCACCGGTGCCTTTATCTTCTCCAGCGCGGGAACCGGCATGGCCATGGGTGACTTTTTCATGGGGAACGTGGCCCGCTTTTTCCAGGGGCTGGTCAACACGCATGAAATCAACCAATCGTTTGTGGACGCCTATTTCACCGACACCTGGAAAGTGAACCAACGGCTGACGGTGAACCTGGGGCTGCGCTGGGAGCCGTTCCTCCCGCAAGATGCGGCCAATGGGGCCGCCTACAATTTCGACATGGACCGGTTTTTGGCCGGGACTAGGAGCACCGCGTTCGTGAACGCCCCTGCCGGTTTTTACTACCCCGGCGACCCCGGCTTCCCCGGCAAAAGCGGCATCCATAGCCAGTGGGCGCATTTTGCGCCGCGCGTAGGGCTAGCCTGGGACCCAACCGGGGGCGGCAAAACCTCCTTTCGGGCTTCCTCCGCCTACGGTTATGCCTTCCTTTCGGGGATCTGGCGCGAAGACGCCTCCGGCTCCAACCCATGGGGCGGCCGGACGGTGCTGTCTTTTCCTGGGGGTGGCTTCGATAATCCATGGCAGGGCGTTCCCGGCGGCAATCCCCTCCCCTACGTGGTTGACAAGAACGCGCGCTTTACACCCAGGGGATTATTCCTCACGCAGGACTATGACATCAGAACGCCGACCACTTACACCTGGAACCTTAGCCTGCAGCGCCAATTGGGGGAGTCCTGGCTCGCCTCGGCGACCTATTTGGGTACGCGAACGCAGCACCTTGGGACTCAGAACGCCATCAATCCTGCCCAGATCATTCCGAGTTCGAGCCCTCTGGGCGTCTGCCCGCCTGGCCAATTCACCGGCTGCAACGCGACCACGAATATAGATGGTCGCCGCCTCCTCTCTCTGTTGAATCGGACGGAAGGGGAATTTATCGGGCCAATGGCGCAATTTGACGACGGCGGCACGCAAAGCTACCACGGGATGCTGCTTTCCCTCCAGCGCCGTCTTAACCGCGGCGTGAGCCTGAATGGGAACTGGACTTGGTCGCATTGCATCGGCGTCTTCTCCGACATTAACTCCACCGGCCCGCCGGCGGACGAAACCTACACAATGCCGAACAACCGGAATTTTGATCGCGGCAATTGCCTGCAGGACCGGCGGCACCTCGTCAATCTGACGTTCGTGGTCCAAACGCCGCGCTTTTCCAACGGTGTCGTGGGGAGGCTGGCGTCGGGCTGGCAGGTGTCCGGGATTTACCGATTCTCCAGCGGCTCCCCGATCGCGGTCGTGGAGGGGACCGACCGGGCGCTGACGGGCGTTACCCGCCAACGGCCGGATCAGGTCCTCCCGAATGCGTATCTCGACGATTCCGGCAAGGGTGAGACGCAATACCTCAACCCGGCGGCCTTCGCGTCACAGCCGTTCGGCACGTTGGGAAACGTGGGCTGGAACAGTCTGGTAACCCCCAGCACCTGGAATTTCGATATGGGCCTGTCCAGACAATTCTCGATTCGGGAGAGGGCAAGGCTGGAAGTCCGAGCCGAGGCATTCAACATCACCAATAGCTATCGGGCGAACCCGCCGACCACGGGGCAAGTTCCGCCCGCCTTCGTGACCGCGACCAATGCCAATTTCGGCAAGATCCTTTCCGCTTTGGCGCCGAGGATTATGCAGTTCGCCTTGAAGTTTACCTTCTAATCCGCTGTTCCCGGGCTGTGGAGCGTCAGGGTGCGGCAACGGCCCGGGAACCGCTCGCGCTCCGGCCAACCGGAGACGGACGGGCAGCGCATTCGCAACGCAGGAGGCTTTTCATGAAACGACAAAGGGTTTTGGGGATGATAGGGGCAGGTTTGTTTTTCTTCCCTGGCATGGCGCCGGCGCAGGTGACGGCTGCGGTGGTAGGGACGGTACAGGATACCTCCGGGGCGGTGATTCCAGGGGCGGCGGTGACGGTGAAAAACCTGGAGACCGGAGTGGCGCGAGCCGTGGCCTCCGATGATCGGGGGTATTACCGGGCGTTGTCGTTGCCGGTGGGGCGCTATGAGGTTGCGGCGGAGAAGACGGGATTCCGGACGCAGGTCCGGACAGGGATCCATCTCGTGGTGGGCCAGGAAGCGGTGGTGAACTTGAGTTTGGAAGTAGGGGAAGTCCAACAATCGGTCACGGTGGCCTCCGAAGCTCCCATCGTGAACACGACCACGGCCTCGACTTCCGGGCTGGTGGGCGAGCGGCAAATCAAGGACCTGCCGCTGAACGGGCGCAGCTTCGATAATCTCATCACTCTGAACCCGGGGACGACCACTTCGACCGCGATGAAATCCGCTACGGGGGCGAGGGGCCCGGGAAACTTCTTCAATGTAGCCGGGAGGCGCGGCACGGAGAATTTGTTTTTGCTGAACGGGATTGAGTTTACGGGGTCCGCTCTGGTTGGCGCAACGCCCGGAGGGGCGAGTGGGCAGATGTTAGGGATCGATGCGGTTCGAGAATTCAATAGGCAAGCCAACACGTATGGGGCCCAATATGGCAAGCGGGCCGGAGGGCAGGTCAGTGTTGTGACGATGTCGGGCGGCAACCAGTTTCACGGGACGATGTTCGAGTTTTTGCGCAACAGTGTTTTGGATGCCCGGAATTTTTTTGACCGCAAACGACTCCAGAGCGATTCGCGTCTCCCTCCTTTCCGGCGGAATAATTTTGGGGCGGCGGCGGGGGGACCGATCCGGAAGGACCAGACCTTCATTTTCGGCAACTACGAAGGGTTACGACAAAGGTTGACGACGACCAACCTGGCGTTTGTGCCGGATGCCAATGCGCGGCGGGGATTCTTGCCGGGGGTGGCGGAAAATGTATTGGTGCCGGGAATGTCTGCGTATTTTGCGTTATACCCGGAGCCCAACGGACGGGTGTTCGGTGGCGGGATCGCCGAAAGTTACAATCTGGCCAGCAATCCGGTCCGGGAAGATTTTGGGACCGTCCGGCTGGACCACGTTTTTTCCGAGAAGGATTGGATGTCCGGGGCCTATACCATTACCGATGGCAGCAGCACAACTCCGCAGGCAAACCCGTGGAGCGGAACCATTGTGACTCTGCGAGCCCAGGTGTTGAGTTTGGAAGAAACCCATGCGTTCTCGCCCAACGTCATCAACACCGCCCGGGCCGGTTTCTCCCGCGGGGCCTTTTACCAGGATACTCGCCCGTTGGTCTCGCTGCCGGCCAGTCTTTCCTTGATGGCGGGTCTACCGATGGGACAGGTGATCATTGGCGGGGGCGGAGGGGTGTCGGCCGGTGCTGTTAGCAATTTCGGGGGCATCGTAACCAACCAAGTCATGAACAGAAACTTATTTACCTATACCGATTCGGTCCAGATCGTGAAAGGCAAGCACTTGGTCAATCTGGGCGCCTGGTTTCAACGGAACCAGATGAATCTACTCTTCGTTTCCTCTGGTTATGGAGGTGTGATCTTCGCAGACTTGCAGGCCTTACTTCAGGGCAGGGCAGCTCAGGTAAATGGCACGCCCCCCATTGACAGAAAATATGCCCGGCAATGGGAAGGGGCATGGTATGTGGATGACACCATCAAAGTCTTGCCGAATCTTACGATGAACATAGGGCTCCGGCACGAGTTTACCAACGGTTGGAATGTGTCTCCACTCGGACCCTTCGGCTATTTGCAGGGAGCGGATGGCGTGCTGCAAACCCAGCCGCGGATTAACAGTCAGATGTTTACCGAGAATCGGGCGAAGTGGCTCTTGGGGCCCCGGGTCGGGCTGGCTTGGGATCTCTTCGGGACTGGGAAGACATCCCTCCGCGCGGGGTTTGGGACGTACCACGACTTTCTGGACGACATCACCTACATCATTCCCCAGCCCTCCTCGTTTCAGTTCACTGGCGTGCAGTTCCCGTTTTAGGTCGTCTTCGGAGCGGGAACGCTACCCGCCGGCGGAGCCCAGAGACCTCGTGGTTTGTTCCCCTTGGACGCGAAGACGCCCACCGTGCAGCAGTGGAGCCTCACGGTCGAGCAAGAACTCACCCCGAGCACCGCGCTCAGTGCGGGCTATGTCGGTTCGCGCGGGTACCATATCCTGGGAAGCTCCGACTTAAATCCAACCCGATCCGTGATTTGTTCCACCTCTCTGGGCAACTGTCCGGCAGGCATATCCGATGGCACAAGATTCTATTCTTCCGCCTTGCAGACGGCTAGGCTGAACCCGCAACTGGCGTCATCGAATGCCTTCGCATCGTTTGTTTACACCCGTTATAACTCGCTGCAAATTGACCTCCGACAGCGGATCAGCAAGGTTCGAGCCAACTACGCTTTTTCCAAGGCGCTGGATAATGGCTCGGTCAATGTAGGCGGTACTTTCTCGAACTGTCCATCCGGTGTTATGGATCCTGACAACCCGCCTCGGGATTATGGCCCGGCGTGTTACGATGTCACACACCGATTTGCTTTTAGCGGCAGTTATGAGCTGCCCATCGGAGGAGGCAAAGCGTTCCTCGGCGGGTTGAGCGGGGCGGCCGACAAGCTGCTGAGCGGGTGGAGGCTGAATGGGATCGTTTCCCTCCAAAATGGCTTCCCCTTCACTCCGGTCGTTGGATTCGGCAATTCCCGCAACGGGGGGACCGGAGGAAATGAGCGGCCTTCGGCGAATCCGAATTTCTCGGGGAGTGCGATTTTGGGAACTCCCAACAAATGGTTTGATCCGAACGCGTATCTTCTGCCTCCGGCGGGGACCTATGGCAACCTGGGCAGAAATACTCTTCGAGGCCCCGGACTCGCCAACCTGGATCTGTCGCTGTTCAAAACCACGCAGCTCAGCGAGCGGGTGAACCTGGAGTTTCGAGCGGAAACCTTTAACCTCTTCAACCGCGCGAATTTTGGGCCACCGAGCATTCCGCTGTTCACGTCAGTACCTTGTTCCGTCTCTCAGGGGAACTGCCCGGCCGGAGTACCCAATGGAACACCGGGCGCTCTGGTGAGCTCGTCTGGAGTCATCAGCACCACCGCCACGACCTCGCGCCAAATTCAGATGGGGCTGAAGCTTTTGTTCTAAGAACCAGCGCCGATTCCTGCTAAAAGGCTCGATCGGACATGCGCCTGGATCAACGGGAGTGACGATGAAACATCACGGTTTTAGCAGCGGCGATACCGCCGCGGGTCTGGAGCAGCAACCGGGAGAGTCTATTCCTTCCGGCGCCTCCCGCCGCGAGTTTCTGAAAATGCTGGCTGCGATCGGAGCGGGGGCGATCCTGCCGGCGAGCGGGTTGCTCGCGCAGACCGCTCGGCCGGGCGGCGCCACGCGCCGGTTCGACCTTCACCACCACTTCGCGAATCCGGCCTTGCTCCAGTTGATGAAGGACAAGAGAACGCAGGGTTTCCAGACCTGGCAGCCTTACTCGCCCGCCAAGGCGGTCGAGGACATGGATAAGGGCGGCGTGCAAACTTCCTTCCTCTCGATTACCACACCGGGCATCTGGTTCGGAATCGATTCGGAGACGCGCCACTGGGCGCGGGAGCTCAATGAGTACGGCGCCAAGATGGTCTCGGATTATCCGGGCCGCTTCGGCCTCTTCGCCGTGCTGCCTTTCCCCGATGCCAACGCCTGCCTGCAAGAGATCGAGTATGCCTTCGATACCCTCCAGGCCGAGGGGGTCGGCTTGTTGACCAGCTACAGCAACCGGTGGCTGGGCGATCCGGCGTTTGCTGTGGTCTTTCGGGAACTCCACCGGCGCAAGGCCATCGTCTATACGCATGCCCAGGTGCCGGACTGCTGCCAGAGCCTGATGCCAGGCGTTCCGGACATGACGGTCGAGTACAACACGGACACCGCCCGAACGATCATCAGTTTGATCGAGAACGGCCGGGCCCTCGAGTGCCCCGATATTACGTTCATCTTTTCTCATGGCGGCGGCACCATCCTCGCCCTGCCCGGGCGCTTCCTTGGCGGGCAGGCGAGCTCCGCGAACCTCGCGAAACCGGCGGATCCGAAATCCCGCCTCGGCCAGTTGCGGCGCTTCTATTACGACACCGCCGGGGCCACGAACCCGATCCAGATGACCGCGCTGAAGCAGCTCGTCTCCACATCGCAAATCGTGTTCGGGACCGACCACCCCTTCGGGAGCAGCTCGAACACCGCCGCCAGCTTGCAGACGTGCGGCTTCACCGCGGAGGAACTGCGGGCAATCGACCGCGAAAACGCGCTCCGGTTCCTGCCCAAAAAGTACGCGTAGCAGGTTGTTGAAAAACCTGTACTGCTCGTTGCGGGTAGGACAGGCATTCCTGCCTGTCTCTTGTTTGCAGCCACCTGCCGACGGGCGACAGGCAAGAATGCCTGTCCCACAGGGGGCAGCCAAGGGAGAAGGCGGTTCGCGGAGCGCGGTCCAGGGGATGTGACATAGTAAGCAAAGTTAAGGAGGATGTGCCATGGGAGTAATGTTGTCTCGTCTATCGTCAAAGTGGTTCTGTGTGGCAGTTGTGCTGCTCGCTCTCGTAACGCTGGAACGGCCGGCTGTTTCTCAACTGCCGACCGCCACGATCCTGGGAGTGGTGAAGGATGCCAGCGGCGCGGTTGTGCCGGCTGCCGGTTTGACGGCGCGAAATGTAGAAACCGGGCAAACGCGCACGACGGTAGCCGCTGCCGACGGCTCCTATCGGTTCTCCGCGTTGCCGGTGGGCAACTATGAAGTCCGTGTGGAACAAAGCGGATTTCAAACGGCGGTGCGCAGCGGGTTGACGCTCAGCGTAGGGCAGGAGGCGGTCGTCAACTTCACCCTGGAGGTGGGCGCGGGCACCCAGACAATCGCGGTCACGGCGGAGGCTCCGCTGGTGAACACCACCAGCGGCTCCTTGGGCGCCTTGGTGGACGAGCGGAGACTAGCCGAACTGCCCATGAACGGAAGAAATTATATTAACTTGACCATGATGCAACCGGGGGTCCAAGAACTCGCAACATCGAGGGTGCAGCTCGTGCGGTATGGGGGCTGGTATAGCAGCAGCGGGGCGCCGCTCCATTCCAACAACTATCTGCTCGACGGGGCCCCGATGATCGGCATCTACGGCGGCTCTCCGGCGTCGGCCAGCGGGAACACGCTGGGCGTGGAGGGGATTCGAGAGTGGCGCGTGGTGACCAACTCGTTCTCCGCCGAGTACGGGATGACCATGGGAAGCCAGATGGTTGTGGTCAGCAAGAGCGGGACCAACACCTTCCACGGCTCGCTCTTGGAGTACTTGCGCAACAGCGCCCTGGACGCCCGCAATTTCTTCGACTACAAGACCGTGGCCACCCCGCGCCGCCTGCCGGCGTTCACGCGAAACAACTTTGGGGGCTCCTTCGGCGGGCCGATCCAGAAGGACAAGACATTTTTCCATGCAGCTTACGAGGCGTTGCGGGAGCGTTTGGGCATCAGCACTCTCTTGAACGTCATCTCTCGGGAAGCCAAGGCGGGCGCGGTTTCGCCGGTGATCCGGCCGTACGTACAGTTTTTTCCAGACCCCAATCTGCCGAACAACGGATTCACGTTCCCGTACACCCAGCCGACCAGCGACAACTACGGGCAAATGCGGGTGGATCAAACCATTTCGAATAATGACTCGTTGTTTGTTCGCTACACTGTCAATGATAGCTTCGTGAGACAGCTCTTGAACTTCCCGGAGTTCTTGCGGGATCGAAGAAGCCGGGACCAGTTCGTCACCTTGTCGGAAAGCCACATTTTCTCTCCATCGCTGTTGAACACGTTTCGCGTCTCCTTCAGCCGGATGACCCTGAAGAATGATCCGACCGGTCTGGATATCCTTCCCCCATCATCTTGGTTCATGTCGGGCGAGGGGCTTGGGAGTAACCTCCGCGGGACCGGTAGCCTCACGGTGGGAGGCATCACACCCTGGGGGCCAGACAGCTTTTCTCCCACCTTTTATAAGAAGAACACCTTCGTCTATAGCGACGATCTGTTCTACACGCGGGGCCGCCACGCGCTCAAGTTCGGCGCCCTTATCAACCGCTACCACTATTGGGTCTTTAACCCCTACTTTGCCCGCGGGTTAGTTGTCTTTCCGAGCGTGCCGGCGTTTTTGGCGGCGCAGCCAGTCAATTATCGCGGGGCCGTCTTTAACCTTTTCCCGGATCGCACCTACAAACATACGACCTTGGGATTCTACTGGCAGGATGACTTCCGGGTGCTGTCCAATCTCACCTTGAACGTGGGGCTGCGCTATGAGTTTAGTACCGAGTTCCAGGAAACGCATGGCCATGCCACGCCGTTGCGGGACGCTCGGAACGATGCTGCCGTGACGGTGGGTCGGCGCGTTTTTGAAAACCCGACCCTGCGCAACTTCAGCCCGCGATTGGGCTTCGCCTGGGACGTGCGGGGAGACGGGTGAACAGCAGTCCGCGGCGGCTTTGGTTTGCTCTATGACGTCGGCAACACGACCCGGCCGGTGATTCAGGGTATTTGCAGCGCGCCGTTTTGCAGTCTCGGCGTGTTTGCACCGGCCCCGGGCACCACTCTGACGTCTTTTCCCTTGACCTTCCCGCCGGGAGTTCTCGGGAGGAGTCTGTTTGGTTTGGATTATCATTTCCAGCAGCCGCACATACTGCACTACAACCTGACGGTGGAGCGCCAGTTGCCCGGAGAGATGGCCTTCACCTTGGCCTACGCCGGTTCGCGCGGCCTGAACCTCATGCAGGTCACGGACGGCAATCCGGTCGTGCCGGAGATTCTTCCGGACGGCCGCAAGTTCTGGCCGGTGGGCGCCCCACGGGTCAACCCCAATTGGGGGACCTATCAGTTCTATACGGCGGGAGGAAATTCCTGGTACAACGCTTTGCAATTCAGCGTGCTCAAGCGGATGAGCCGCGGATTACAGTTCCAGAGCTCCTATACTTGGTCGAAGACCATGGATGAGCCACAAGGTCAATTTCAGGGCGATGGCACCCTCGCCGATCCCAGCGACCGGAAGTACGACCGGGGATTAGCCGAGTTCGACGTGGCTCACAATTGGCGTTTCAATGCGATGTACCGTGTGCCACAAATGGCGCGGGCGGGAAATGTGCTGGTCACGCTCCTGAATGGTTGGGGGCTGAGCGGAATCCTCTCGCTCCAGACCGGCTATCCTACGGTCCAGAGGCTCGTGAACAACCGCTCGCGTTCCGGGGTCCTCGGCGGAGCCAATCCCATTGACCGGCCCGACCTGGTGCCGGGAGTTAAAGTAGCCGACATAACGCAAGGTGTCTCCCGCGGTTGTGGGACTGGCCCGGGAGCTATCCCGGCCGGAACCCCGTTGGGCACCCCCGAGCGGTGGTTTGATCCTTGCGCGTTCACGCTTCAGGCACCCGGATTCTTAGGGAATGCGGGCCGGAACATCGTGCGGGGACCGGGTCTCGCGAACCTGGACTTTTCCCTGACGAAGGGTACTCCTCTCCGCTTTCTGGGAGAGAGCGGCCAACTGGAATTCCGGGCGGAATTTTTCAATATTCTGAACCGGGTTAGTTTCAGCGATCCAGGGATCGGTACAGGGGCCGCTACCGCGAACCCTATTTTCGCCGGGGCTGCGCCTGTGGGAGTTGCGGAAAACCCACTGCCAACCGCTGGGCAAATTACCGCCACCCGGACCAATGCGCGGCAGATTCAATTTGCGCTGAAGCTTTTGTTCTAGAGCATTTTCAGCGTTGGTATATAGCGATGCAGTTCAGCCCCGGAGGGGCGATAGATCGTAGCCCAGGGCGCAAGCCCTGGGATAATAACAGCCAAGCAATAAGCCCCGGAAGGGGCGACAGAAAGTCCGGGGGGATCAAATTCGTCCCCCACTCTATAACAACCCTGAAAATGCTCTAAAAGCTGTTGCCAAACCTCTTTTCGCTGGTGTACTGTCAGAGCCAATTATGGAATCAGAGAAGGTGTGGCACTGTCGTTTGGAGGGAAGCATCTCACAGTCATAGGAGGAAGACATGGATTCGAAAGAGGGACCCATGAATTCGAAGCAATCGAACTCGAAGCAACCGAGCCGGAGGCGGTTCTTGAAGCAGGGCGCGGCGCTGGCCGGTTTGGCTGCCGTGGGCGGGATCCGATCCGCGCGCGCACAATTCGGCCCTGGCATAGAGGAAATCGGATATGTGCCCGATGAATCCATCCCGCAAGCAAACATCTTGCGCGACCCTTGGACCGGAGAGCCTCTGCGCGATCCGGAGGGAAACCTGGTGGTGGATTGGACCGGATCACCACAGTGGGAAAAGTACCGGCAGGGAGCCCGGAGCATAGGGGGGCCACTCTATGGAACACGCGAGAAAGACTTCCGCCTCTACGGCTATCGCTCCCGTTACGTGACCTCAGCCCGCATCGGCGCTAACGGCAGGAATTGCCCTATGCCAACGACGGTAAAGACCCCGTTCTTCTCGTTACTCTCTCCGCTGTAGGATCAAATGGGGATCATTACGCCCACTTCGCTCTCTTTCATGGACGAGCACGGTTACGAGATCCCGGACATTGACCCGCGGCAGCATACGCTCACCATCCAAGGGATGGTGGACCGGCCGATGACGTTCACGATGGAGGACCTGTTGCGTCTGCCTTCCGTGTCGCGGATTCATACGGTCGAGTGCAACTCCAACGGCACCGTGAATCACGAGGGCCGGCTTCAGTCGTGGGCGACCCCCGGGGATATTTTTGGGGAGCTCAGTTGTAATGAATATACCGGAGTGCTGCTCTCCACGTTGCTGGGGATGGCCGGGGTGCAACGAGGGGCGAGTTGGCTCTGGGCGGGAGCGCAAGACTCGACGAACCATACCAAGAGTATTCCGCTGTTCAAGGCCATGGACGACACGATCGTGGCCTACGGCCAGAATGGCGAGCCGCTCCGTCCCGAACAGGGTTTCCCCTTGCGGTTGTTGACCCCAGGCTGGGAAGGAGTCACCAACATCAAGCGTCTGGCCCGAATCAAGGTCACGAACGAGCCGGGTCCCTTCCTCCGGGAAGCCCGAATTTACACCACGATGAGGGGGGACGGCAAAATCCGCTGGTTCCAATTTATGATGCCACCCAAATCGGTCATCCTCCGACCTTCTGGCAACCAGCAGATACCCGGCAAGGGATACTACGAGATCCGCGGTATTGCTTGGTCTGGTCAAGGCAAAGTCCGCAGGGTCGAAATCACCACCGATGGCGGCCGGACCTGGAAGGACGCGCAGCTTCAGGAGCCGGTGTTTCCGAAGGCGATTGCCCGGTTTGTCTTTCCCTGGACTTGGAACGGAGAAGAACTGACGCTTGCCTCCCGCTGCACGGATGAACAGGGCGCCATTCAACCGACGATCGGAGAGTTTGCCAAACACTGGGGCACCACACCGGACTGGTTCCGAACCCCAAGAAGCAGCGTGTGGCGCTTCAATGTCATTCAACCCTGGAAGGTAGACCGCGAAGGGAAGGTTGCCAATGCGATATTTTCCGTTTAAGCATTTTGTGGCAGGGATGGCTGTAGTAGTAGGCGGTATCGCCTGTGTTGGGGCGCTAGCGCAAACGCCCCAATATAGTGGGATAGGCAGAACCCCGACCCAAGAAGAAGCTGCTGTCTTGAACAAAGCGGGAGGTCCTTCCGGAAAGGACCTCCCGCCGGGGAAGGGAACTCCCAAGCAAGGCGCGGCGATCTATGCGGTGAGGTGCGCCATGTGCCACGGGCGAGACGGCGAGGGGATCACAGGGGCGCCCGGCAGCCAAACTTTCTTCAAGGCTGCTCGTTTGGGGGGAGGCACCAACGTGCCCCGCTGGGAACCCAACCCCCCGAATCGCAATGCTCCGCGAGAAATAGTTGCTGGGGCTTTCTACTTTGCGTATCCGACGACGATATGGAACGCCATCGCCGTCTATATGCCCCAGTTTCGAGCCGGATCGCTCACCCCGGACGAGATCTACGCCCTGACGGCCTTTGTCCTGTTTAAGAACAACATCATCAAGGAAGATGCTGTTATGGACCGCGAAACGCTGCCGAAGGTCCAGATGCCGAATCGTCATGCCTTCGTCCCGGATAAACTCGAAGATCTCCAGGATTGGGACAAACGGGGTTGCCGCCTCCCCTACGGAGTTTGCCCTTGAAGGACTTTCCTTAGCCCTTCCCCCAGGAGACTGCTTTGTTCCCTGAGCAGCCCTGCTCAAAGAACAAAACTGCTCGCTGTTCCATGATTCTCACCTTCCCCTGTGGAAGTGGTTTCTCGCGGTCTACCTGATTTGCGATTCCAAGAAAGGCATTTCTGCCTGCCAGCTTGGGCGAATGGTCAAGGTCTCGTATAAGACTGCATGGTATCTGTGCCACCGAATCCGAGAGGCCATGAAATGCGACGAAACGGAAAAGCTCAAGGGGATTGTCGAAGCCGATGAGACGTTTATTGGTGGGCGATTCGACAAACGGCGCAAGCGAGCATCGCTTGAGAAGCCTTGTGTTGTAGGTGTGATTCAGCGCGGCGGGCCGGTTCGGGCGCAAAAGATTCCCTCACGGGTAGCGCGGGCGTTTGCTGCGTTTTTGAAGGAAAGCATAGAACCGGGAACGCGTTTGATGACCGATGATTACGGGGGCTACAAGAAAGTTGGGAGAGAATTCGAGCACAAGACCGTACAGCACAAGAAGCTGCAATATGTAGAGGGGCTGACGCACACCAATTCCATCGAGAATTTCTGGTTGCTCTTCAAACGCGGCGTTGTCGGCTCATTCCATAAAGTCTCGGAGAAGCACCTGGACCGCTACCTGGGCGAATTCGTTTACCGATTCAACGGGCGCAAGGATGACAACCTGTTCTATGCCACGCTCAAGAATATGGTGAATGAAAAGGCTCTGCCGTTTGAGCAGTTGACAAAAACGGCATAGCGGTCCTACGATGATGACCAACCCTGCTGCTATTGAAAAAAATAATTGGCTGGGGCCTCGAAAGAGCCAAGACCCCAGCCCTTGTTAAAGAGTTTGAGTTTATTGATCCGCTCACCGATGAAACGATATACCTGTCCACCGGCAAAACTTATACAACCTTGTCAGTAGGTGGCAGGCAATTTTATTTCGACCGCCTTACTGGTTCATTGGACGGAGTTGGGTTACGGCTTCCCGACTGTGTTTCCAGGGGGGGCGAATTCCCGGATTAGGGCCGCTTCCCGTGCAAACCGGGAAAGCGCAGTCGGGACCGCCTCCATAAAAAATGGGTAATCCCCCTAATGGGCGGGTTGTTTAGGTGCTCTAACAACCTACGCCGAAGGTTGTCTGTAAGCGCCGGAGAGAAACTAGACCAGGAACGCCGCGAGAGCGGCGATCCCTGGCGGAGCAACAGCAGACCGCCGGAGAGCCGTCTCATACTAATTTACTGTCAAACGTAGAGTATTAAACCAATCAAAGCAGGTCATCGATTGGACCAGTTTTGGTTGGTGGTGGAGGGTCTTG
>Ga0156329_1053_pt1 | contig 19330 bp, 15 predicted proteins | sample RifCSPlowO2_12_FD_107977 | JGI IMG/M metagenome (GOLD analysis project Ga0156329, IMG submission 107977) | Acidobacteria bacterium RIFCSPLOWO2_12_FULL_60_22 | reverse complement strand
TACCGGCCGCCTGGTCTGCCACCGGGACGGGTATGGATTTGTCATCCCCGAGCAACCGCTGCCGCAGGTGCGAGGGGATATTTTTATCGGGACGCGCGGCATGGGCAGCGCCATGCACGGCGACCGGGTCGTGGTGGGCACCCTCCGCGTTGACCCCAGCGGCCGCGCGGAAGGCCGCATCCAGCGGGTCATGGAACGCGCGCAAGCGACCGTAGTCGGCGAATTCCACGCCGGCCCTTTCGGAAACTACGTCATCCCCTTCGACAACAGAATCCCCCACCGGATTCTCATCCCACCCGAAAAAGAAACCGGACCGGGCAAGCCGCGCGGGGCCAAACGCGCTGCTCCCGAAAGCCGCGAACTGGAAGGCTCTGTGGTGAACGTCGAGATCATCCGCTTTCCAAGCGCCACCCAAAGCGCCACGGGACGGATCGTGGAGGTCTTGGGCAAAGGCGACGAATTTGGGGTTGACGTAGAAATCATCATCCGCAAGCACCACCTGCCGCACCAATTCCCCCCCGATGTGTTATGGGAAGCAAGCGTGATTCCGGAAATCATCCCGCTGGAGGAAATCGGGAAACGGCGCGACTTTCGCGACCTGCCCATCGTTACCATTGACGGCGAAACCGCGAAGGATTTTGACGACGCAGTAACGGTCCTGCTTCTCCCCAACGGGCACTTCCAACTCCAGGTCCACATCGCGGACGTCAGCTTTTACGTGCAGCCGGAAACGGCTCTGGACCGGGAAGCGCGACTGCGGGGCACTTCCGTCTATTTTCCGGACCGGGCGATCCCGATGCTGCCTCCGGAGCTTTCGAACGGTATCTGCTCGCTCAATCCAAAAGAAGACCGCTTGGTGCTTTCTGTCCTGCTCGAGATAGACCGCCACGGCGCGATCCTCCATAGCGAGTTTTGCGAGGGCGTGATCCGAAGCGCGGAGCGGATGACGTACACAGCGGTCAATGCCGTCCTGGAAAATGATCCGGCGATGCTGGAACGGTATGGTCCGCTGGCACCGCACTTTGAACGGATGCGGGACCTGGCGCTGATTCTGAACCAGAAGCGCCGGCGGCTGGGCGCCATTGACTTTGATCTGCCCGAGCCGGTCATCGAATTTGACGAGTTGGGAAGCATGGTGGCGATTAGGCGCTCGGAGCGCAACATCGCCCACCGGCTCATCGAAGAGTTTATGCTGGCCGCCAACGAGGCCGTGGCCCGGCACCTCGAACAGCTCGGGGTGGCCAGCGTGTATCGGATCCACGAAAAACCGGACCCGCTGAAGGTCATGGAGTTTGAAGAAATCGCCGCCACCTTCGGTTACAGCCTGGGCCTGGGGCCGCTCCCGGTCAAGCGTTTCGCGATCGGACGCCGCGGCACCCCTCCCGCGCGGCAGCAAACGGTGGAATGGCCCACGGCAGAACTCGACATCTCCCCTCGCCATTATCAAAAATTGACCGACCAGATTGCGGGCAAGCCCGAGGAACGCATCCTTTCCTACCTGATGCTTCGGTCGCTGAAGCAAGCCTGCTACCGGGAAGAAAACGTGGGGCACTTTGCGCTGGCAATGCCGTCCTACACTCATTTCACCTCGCCCATCCGGCGCTATCCCGACCTGATCGTCCATCGGATTTTGCGAGCCGTCCTAACGAGCGTCTCACAGGAGGCGCGGCCGGAAACCGTCCAGGATGCCGCCCCGGCGAGAAGACACCGGCAGGCCGGCGGAAAAAAGACCATTCTACCGCGGCGGCGACAGTCTTCCCTCCCCGACCCCATCAGCGAAATCGAGATCGATGCGATTACGCTCGAATCCTCCGAAGCGGAACGGCGGGCGGCCGAAGCCGAGCGCGAGTTGCTCGAATGGAAAAAAGGGCGCTTCATGCGCGAGCGGCTGGGAGAGGAATTCGACGCGCTGATCACCAGCGTCGGCAAGACAGGCTTTTTTGTGGAACTGATCGAGTTTTTCGTGGAAGGAATCGTTCCCATCGAGACGCTCGCGGATCAACGATATGTCTACCAGGAACAGCAGCGCCAGTGGGTCGGGGAACGCACGCGGCGGCGTTTCCGGATCGGAGACCGTCTCCGCGTCCGCCTGGACCGCATCGGCGAACCGGGCGGGAAAATGTCGTTTTCGGTGACCGGTTAAGCGAAGTCCCAACCGCTTGCCGGTCCCTGGCTTCCGTGGTAGTATCCATTGACACAGGAGGAAATCATGATTCGAAGAAATTATTTCCGGACTCTTCTGCTCGGCAGCCTTTTGCTACTCTGGGCCGGCGCAACCCCCTCCCCAGCATGGCAACTGGGAAGTCGGGATACCAAGGAATGGATTGATCGGTTGGAAAACCCGGACCGGATCAAAGGACTGAAAGTTGAAGAGATTGTCTCCCGGCTCGGACTGAAACCCGGCATGGTCGTCGCCGACATCGGGGCAGGAACCGGGGTATTTTCCAGGCCCTTGGCGAAGGGCGTGGCTCCTTCCGGAAAGGTCTACTCCGTGGACGTCGAACAGGGTTTGCTGGACTACATTGCGCAGCGGGCCAAACAGGAGAATATCAGCAATATCCGGCCCGTGCTCGGCAAGTTCGAGGATCCGAATATTCCGGGCAAAGATGTGGACTTAGTGTTTATCCATGACGTTTTGCATCACATTGAAAAGCGTCAGGTCTATCTGAAGGCTCTCGCCAATTACACGAAACCCAACGCTCGACTCGCGCTGATTGAGATGGACAAGAACGATCCCAAAACCGCCCATAAGGATCAACCGGAGATGCTCGTCAGCCGCGCCGACGTGGATAAGTGGTTGGCCGATGTCGGGTTCTATCCTGACAAAGAATTCAATGACGTGTTCCCGGGCTCGAAGTGGTTTGTCATCTACCAGCGGAAAGCCAAGGCGACCCCCGGAGGCATGTAGCCTCCTGCCGCCTCCTCACGCAGATCGAGTCAGCGGGGTCGACTTGTAATCTCTTTACTGGAAATCTGGAGTGGAGAGAGGAGACTGTGCGGCAGCCCTTTTTTCCTGCACCGGGCGAATCTTAGTGGTTGGCCGGTAATAGCAGCGGGTCGCAGATTCGGCGTACCTGAGAAGAGTCTCGCAATTCCCGGCAGAGTTGTTCTGCCGTCCGGCGCAGCAAGGGCAATTCCAGGAAGGGCGCAATTTCCCGCAGAGGCTCCAAGACAAACCTCCTTTCGTTCAGCCGCGGGTGAGGCACAACCAAACCCTCCTCTCGGATGACGCAATCCTCATACAGCAGGATGTCCAGATCCAGGGTGCGGGGTCCGTTGGGCCGCAGTCTTTCGCGGCCCATCTCTCGCTCGATCTGCTGGAGCACATCGAGTAGCCGCGCTGGCTCCAGGGTAGTTTCAACTTCGATCACGCCATTCAAGAACCAGCCTTGCTCCAGAAAATCCACCGGCTCGGTTTCATAAATCGAAGAAGCGCGCCGCAGGTGGATCCCCCTGGACTCCAAGGCGGCGCAGGCCCGCCGCAAGTTCTCCAGACGATCCCCCAGGTTGGAGCCTAAGGCAAGATAAGCCGTGATTGGGGTAGCAGCCATCGAAATTCAGAAGAGGGCGTCCTGCGCGCGGCCCGGCTTGATCCCGAAGTGCTGGAAGGCCAGAGGGGTGGCCATCCGGCCTCGCGGGGTCCGGTGCAGGAAGCCGATTTGGATGAGATACGGCTCATAGATCTCCTCGATCGCATCCACTTCCTCGCTGAGCGAAGCCGCCAAGGTGTTCACGCCGACCGGGCCGCCTCCGTACTTCTCAATAATCGTCAGCAGCAGCTTCCGGTCCACCTCATCGAAGCCGTAATGGTCCACTTCCAGCATCTCCAAAGCGGAGCGAGCCACCGGCCCGGTGATGCGCCCGTCCGCCTTCACTTCGGCGAAATCGCGCACGCGGCGCAGCAGCCGGTTGACGATCCGCGGAGTCCCGCGGCTGCGCCGGGCAATTTCCGCAGTTCCTTCCTGGTCCACCGCAATGCCCAGGATCTCCGCCGACCGGAGCACAATGATCTCCAACTCGTCGGCGGTGTAGAAATCGAGGCGGTGCACAATCCCAAAGCGGCTGCGCAGCGGCCCGCTGATCAACCCCGCGCGGGTGGTGGCCCCCACCAGAGTAAAGAGCGCAATGTTCAGCTTGATGGTCCGCGCCGCCGGCCCCTGGCCCACAACGTAGTCAATATGGAAGTCCTCTAAGGCCGGGTAGAGCAATTCCTCGATCTGGATGGGCAGCCGGTGAATCTCATCAATAAAGAAGACCTGGAATTTCTCGACGTTGCTCAGGATGGCCGCCAGATCTTTTTTATCCTCGATCACCGGGCCGGAAGTGCCCTGGAAGGAAACCCCTAGCTCATTGGCGATAATGCTCGCCAGCGTCGTCTTTCCCAATCCCGGCGGGCCGTAGAGCAGCACATGGTCGAGCACTTCCCCGCGCGCCCGAGCCGCTTGAATCGCAATCGAGAGATTGTCTTTGACCTTCTGTTGCCCGATGAACTCCCGAAGCAACTTGGGCCGCAAACTGTATTCAAACGACTGCTCCTCCGGAAGCGCCGCGCCGGAAACGATCCGCTCTTTTTCCTCGTTTGCCATATCTTATCCGCCAGGGCGTGGTTCGGCTCCGCTCACCACAGGTCGAAACGCTTCCTGCCGCAACCACTCGGCGCAATCTTTCACGAGAAAAATTTTCTCGCCAGCAGCCGCAAGGAGCCTCGTAGCAAGTGCTCAAAATCCTCGTTCGGATTTCCGGCGCGGAACTCCCGCAATGCACTTTCCGCAGCCGCGCGCGTGTAACCGAGGTTGATCAACGCCGAGAGCACATCCTCCCCGACGCTCCCCGGCTGGACCGCCGCCGCTTCGGGCCGTTGCGGTTCTTCCAGCGCGAAAGCCTGCATTTTGTCTCTCAGCTCCACAATCAGCCGCTCCGCAGTTTTGCGGCCCACGCCCGGGATGCAAACCAGCCGGGCGACGTCTCCTTTGCGAATGGCCGGGACCAGTTCCCCGATCTCCAGTCCGGAAAGCAGTGCAATGGCCAGCTTCGGTCCCACGCCCGAAACGCCTAGTAATTTGTCGAACAGGATCTTCTCGTGCGCCGTGCGAAAACCATAGAGAGAGAAGGTTGCCTCCCGGACATACGTGTAAATGTGAAGGCTGACCTCAGCGTTGATCTCCCCGACGTCATAGAACGTGGAGACGGGGATAAAGACATCATACCCAACCCCGCCCGCCTCGATTATGACACGGTTCGGAGTCTTGAAGAGCAACTTGCCCCGCAAGTGAGCAATCATGGTATTTTCAGGAACGAACGATCCGAGCCGCGACCGTTAGGGAGCGGTCCCCGTTCGCGGCCTGACCGCTTGCTGACGCGCGCGGCTCGGATTGCTTTCGAAGCGGTCCCCACGGACTCGATCTATCGCAGGAAGGCCCGGAAACTCCCGGCCGCCACAACCACAAGGAACTTAGGCCCAAGGTGAACCGAGCAGATCCCCCGCTCAAACCGGCATAACTCCGTGCTTTTTCGGGGGTCTTGCTTCTTTCTTGTTCCGGAACATCTCCAGGGCCTGGATCAGGCGAAGGCGCGTTTCCCGAGGCAGGATGGGCGCCTGCGCGAATTGCTTTGCGACTGCCTCAAACGGACCGTTGAATCGCTCGGAGAATTCCTCGATTTTTTCCTTCCGCATTTGTTCGGGATCGGCCGCCTGCGCAATCGCCTTCCGGTAGAGCACGCGGACGGCCCCTTCCGCCCCCATGACGGCCAGCTCCACGCCCGGCCAGACGAAGACCTGGTCCGCTCCCATTTCCCGCGTGCACATGGCCTGCTTGGCGCCGCCGTAACCTTTCCGCAGATACACGGTCAGCTTGGGGACAGTCGCCTCCGCATAGGCATACAGCATCTTTGCGCCGTGGCGGATAATTCCCCGTTGTTCCTGTTTGGTTCCCGGCAGGTAGCCCGGCATATCGGCCAGGGTGACGATGGGAATGTTGAAGGCGTCGCAAAATCGAATAAAGCGAGAGGCTTTGTCGGAGCTGTCCACGTCAAGGCTGCCGCCTAGAAACATAGGCTGATTCGCCACGATACCCACAGAGAAACCGCCCAGCCGGGCGAACCCCACCACCATGTTGCGCGCAAACCGGGACTTCACCTCGGAAAACTCGCCGTGGTCCACAATCCGCTGGATGACTTCTTTGATGTTGTAGAGGCGTCGCGGTTCTTCCGGAACGATGCTCTCCAAATCGTCGAGCATTCGATCCGCCGGGTCGTTGGTGAGGACGGGCGCGGGGGATTCCGAGCCGTTCTGGGGAAAAAAGCTCAAAAGCTTGCGAATCTGGCGGAGACAGTCCTCGTCGTTCGCGGCAACGAAGTCCGCCACTCCGGACACTTCCGAATGGACTTTCCATCCCCCCAACTGTTCCACCGTGACGTCTTCCCCGGTGACTTCCTTGATGACCGGCGGGCCGGTGATAAACATCTGGCCGGTCTCCTTGACCATGAAAACGAAGTCGCTCAGAGCCGGACAATACGCGGCTACCCCAACACACGCGCCCATGATGGCCGAAATTTGCGGGACAGCGCCCGAGGTGATGGACGTTTGATAAAACATCTTGCCGATCACTCGGGTCACGTCCAACCCTTCCTGGATTCGAGCGCCGACGGAATCATACAAGCCGATGATGGGAACGCCGAGCTTGCGCGCGGTCTCGATGGCGTAACTGATCTTTTCTCCATGCGCGGTCCCGACCGTCCCTCCCAGGACGGTTCGATCCTGGGCAAACACATAAACGCCCCGGCCCTCGATCTTTCCATATCCCACGACGACTCCGTCCGTCGGCTCGCCGCCTCCACCCATCGCGCCGGCCGCGCCCTGGGTCTCGGCCAGCATGAACTCTTCCACAAACGAGCCGGGGTCGAGCAGCCGCTCGACGCGCTCGCGCGCCGTCAGCTTTCCTTCGCGGTGCTGTCTCTCCACCGCCTTCGGATTCCCTTGTAAAACCTTCGCTTCCAGATCCAGCAGCTTCTGGCGAAGGTCCTTATAGGATTTCGGCATGGGACGGTTCTTCAATCCGTTTTTCACGGGGCACAGTTCCGTTGCCCCTGAGATCTGGACGGGCTTTACGGTGGACGCCAACGAATGGGATCACCCCCTGCCCGCGGCACTCGCCCTTTGGCGAACGCTGATCCCGGCAGCGCGCAACGACAGGGAGCTATTGCATCCCTACGGAGAACTTACAAATCTAAGCGCAAAGAACTGAAAAGGCAAGAGAATCCACGGAGGAATAACCCGCCAGCCGGCGGCTGCTCCGCTGGGGGTTCCTTGCAGGTCCGCATTAAAGGCTGCTCACGCGACTTCGACTGGGTTCGCCGGAATTCTCCGGGACCGCACCGGTAACGGATACCAGCACATCCCTCTGCTCATTTTCATTGGCCGACGGGGATGAGACCGCAAAAGAATCTTGGCGGTGGTTGGCTTTCTGGAGCTTCCTCTTGATCCTGTACGAAAAAGCTCCTGAGGTCAGCGAGACGACCAGAAACAACGCGATCAGATCACTGATCCAGTGACCGTGAACGCCAAAGATACGGCCGGAATGAAGGTCCGTGACGATAACATTCAGGCGAGTCGCGCCCGTTCGCGCGTCTGCCCGATAGGAGCCGGGAAGATACCGGTCGCTGATCTCCGCATCCAGAAGCCCCAACGACTCCTGGTGGTTGATCAAGACCCCGGTCACCGCGATCAACAGGAGCCACACCGCAGCGGCTAGGCCTGTCACCATATGAATCTTGTAGAGCCAATCCCGCCAACCGCACAGGATTACCACCTTCTTCATTGCTTTTCCCTCCGCCGCTGCAAATGAATGACGGGCATTCCTCCAGTCGAAGCGATCTCGCGGATTGTGATCTCGGACCTCCGATTTCCCTTCCCGACTAGCACAGCGGGCCGTCCCAGTTTCCGAAGCAATCGTTCGGCCCGTTCCAAGCCCAAAACAAACGTGGCGGTAGAGAGGGCGTCCGATTCCACCGCGTCGGGGGCAATGACGGTGGTGCTCCACATGCTCTCCACCGGCATCCCGCTGCGTGGGTCCAGATGGTGGGAATAGGCTTTTCCGGCGATTTTCCAATCCCTCTCGTAACCGGCTGAAGTGGACACCGATTGGTCTTTCAGGGACACGACGGCAAGAATGCCGTCCTCCTGGAGGGGGTGCCGCACGGCGATATTCCAGGCCGGCTGGCCGGGAGGCGAGCCCATCGCATAAACGCTGCTCGTCCCTGCGCTAATCAAGGCGCGTTCAATCCCATGCTGCCGGAGGATCTGAGCGGCCCGGTCGACGGCCCATCCCTTGGCGATGCCTCCCAAATCCACAGTGACGCCGGGCCGGTCCAATCGGACGGCTTGCTCCTGCTCCGCAAACAGCAGATGGCCGGAGCCGATCAGAGGCAACAGTTGGGTCCGCTCCCGGTCGCTCGGCGGCCTTCCTTGTTCGGAGGCCCGCTGCCAGGCTACGACCAGAGGGCCTACGGTAACATCGAAAGCGGAATCGGTCAGCCGGGAGTATTCGACCGATTTCTGCAAGAGTTCGTACAGATCGCGGGGGACGGGAATGAAACCGCCGGCGCCCTCCCGGTTCAAGCGGCTCAGATCGCTCTCTTCGCGGTAGTTGCTCATCATCTCATCGGCGCGCCGAATTGCCGCGAAAGCCTCTTCGATTGCCTCCGCCGCGCGGTCCGCATCTTCGCCATAAGCCTCGATCTCAAAAACCGTCCCCATGACGTAATGGGCACGGCGCACCAACTGCAACCTCCCGCCGTCGGATTGCGAAAGCAACGGGACCGCCCCCAGAACCACAAGAAGCCACACCCATCGCTTTGCCGAGCAGCTTGCCGTGTTCCCGCAAAACCGATTTGTTATTCTTCGTTCCAAGCAGACTCCATCGCTCTCCGATTCATTCCCCCGGCTGGAGATAGGCAGCCTGAATCACCGCCAACGCCTTCCGTACCCCGCGAGCCAGCGCCCTCACCGAGAGCGTGGCGCCGGAAATATTTTGGATATCCTGATGAGGCATGATCGGATTTTTCAGCGCCTTGCCTGCAAACTGCGCCAGAAAGCTCTTGTGCCGAACCTCGTCCCCCTGCGACTCCCGATACGCCATGATCGCCGCGTCCCTCACTGTGCCCTCGGGCGTCACAGCGACGATGAAGGTGATCGGCCGGTGCCTGCCGATTTCTTCGCAGATCACTGCGTAGCCAATGATCTTCTGCTGCTTCCGCGCGACAAAACTAATGTAGGACGGCTCCCAGATGGTCGGTTTCGCCGGCGCGACCAACTGCTTGAGCTTTTGAGCCATCGCAGGCGTCACCGTGATGTCTTTCCGCTCCACGCTATCCGCTTCCGGAAAGACCGCCCGCGGCGCTTGCTCGACGGTCAGGTAGACCTGTGCCCCGCCTCCCTGCCCGCTCGCAAATGCCGAGGACAGGAGGCACAAGGCCAGCAGCAATCCTGCCCGGATCGGAGAGCCGCTCTTCTGCAATACGGTTTCTGCAAACATGCCAGCCTCCTCTAAAAGCCAAACGCTACGCCAAACACCAAGGCGTCATACGATTTATCCGGGACGCGCCCCAAACCCAAAACCCGCGGAAAGATGAGCGTGCTTCCTTGGATTCGTTGGTTCCTCTCATAAGCTCCGGAAAAAGCCACGGAGGCGGTGGGCCGATAGGTCAGCCCCAAACTAATCCTTTGTTGTTCCATGTTTTCTTTGTCAAGGTCCGTAATGCGGCCTCCCAGAAAACTGAATTCCCTGACGAAGTCGTTAAACCAAATCCGTTCCAGGCGAACGATGGGGATCAATTGTGGATTTTCGAAGTCCCTCCCCAGAAAGGTTCGGTTCAGAAGGCGGGGCCAGAAGCGGTACTTGAAGTCTACCCAGTAACCGAACCGCTGGTTCGTGAAGGGACCCGCGAACTCTGCTTCCACTTCGGTTTCGAGCGCCGCTGTTTCTCTGCTGGACGTTTCCGCCGCCGCATTCACGGACTGGGAAGCGATATCCTGGAGGACCCTCTCCATTCTCCCAAAGTCCGTGTACACAAACTCGCCCTCTGCCTCGAACCGTTTCCAGGTCAGCTTCCCGTCGAAAGCGACCGAGGTAATAGAGCTGTCTACCTTCAAGAAGTCCGGTGTGTACTTCCCGCGGTAGCCGGAAAGTGCGATTTCACTGCCGAGCTTCGGACTGAAAGCCACCCGCCAACTGACCGCCTCGGTGGGATTCGTCCCGTTGAATGGCCCCGACGCAAAGGCGATCTCCGGTTCCAACTCCAACAGATTTCTCCCCGCTCGAAGCGAAACAACCTCTTCCAGGGTAAAGTCCAGCCGGGTACCGCCCATCACGTAGAATTGATAATCGAGATAGCCTTTCCCAATTGGGATATTGCCCAGCAGTCCGGCGCCCAGTTCCCTCCACGCCGATTTCACCGGAAGCACCGGGCCGCCCCGATCCACCAGAGGCCGGCGAGGCAGGTCCCAGTAGTCGTCATCGTGGAGAATATTGAAACGCCCGACCGGAGGCAGGATCACTCCCATGCGCAAGCTCAGGGGTTTGGCAATATCGTACTGAGCCCAGGCCTGCTCCATCGCCAGTTCTCCCCCGCCCTGCCCTTCCACCTCCTGGATGAACCGGGTCCCGGCGCGATTGCTCAGGCCCCGGTGTTCCGGGATTGCCGTGCGCTCAATCTCGATTTCATTCAGGCGCTCAAATTCAATCTCGGAGTAAACCCGCAGGCGATCGGAGGGGACCGCATCGAGGGTCAGCACAAAACGCCGAAAGTCAAACGCATCAAAGCCCCTCCGGAGCGGGGGGAGGTCGCCAAAGGTCGGGCCAACATCAATATTATTGGTCTCAAACCGGAACGACCCATAGCCTCCAATCTTGACGGCATCTCCCAAAATGCCCCGGCCATACCGTTGCTCCGGAGGACCAGCCGCCAAGCCGTAGTACAGCCCTTTGTCGGCCAAACCTCGGCCCGGAATTGGAGAGGTTTCCGATGGCATTTCTGTTTTCGTCGGACCTCCGCCCGCAGAAGTTTCAGTCTGCGCGGGTGGTTCTACAGGACGGGAATCATCCACTCGTTCCATCAACGTACTAAGCTTCTTCTGCAAAGCGGTGATCTGCTCCTGGATTTGCTGAATCTCTTCCCGCGTAACGTTTCCTCGTGGCCCTCCCGGAACATCCTGCGCTGACAAGAAAGGAACAACCAATAGAATCAAGGCGACGAAACTAGCTCTCCCCATGTCCAATCCTCCTTTGGTATGAATAGATAGTTGCAATGCAGGATGGATTGGACTACATTGAAAGCTGCGATCCATCCCACAATGGGTTGCTTCCGGGAGCGAGTGGTTGCAGCTTGCGAGGCACGCGGCCACTCGCTCCTGGAGTTACTTTTGCTCCACGCGGTTCAGGCGGCGGAATAGCGCAGGCTTTGCTCTCCCTTGGGACGGAGAAACAGCCGCTTGCGTTTTCCGGCACTCCGCGCAATATCCTCCAATCTCAATTCGCGAAAAAGAGACCGTAAATCCGCATTCTTTCTCCAGCGCCTGGTCGATCGTCTTCATGGCCGGGGTGTAAAACTCGAAGACTTTTCCGCAGCTCAGGCACGCGACGTGAGAATGTGCCCGGACCTGGCGCGCTTCGTAGTAGTGCTGGTCCCCTTGGAGGTGCAACAAATCCAACTCGTCCACCACGCCCAGGCGCTTTAACACCGCGAGATTTCGATAGATGGTCACTTGATCGATGCCCGGGTCAATCCTCTGGGCCTCCTCGAGAATCTGCTTGGCGTTCAGATGAGTCTGGGCCGACTCCAAAATGGAGAAGATCAAGCGGCGCTGGCGGGTCAGCCGCAGACCGCTCTGCTTGGCTAAGAGGGCCAGACCTCCCTGGCGGCGAACTTGGCGGACGAGCGGCATACTTTATTGCAACTCACTAGCGTTTGTTATTGCAATTCAATTGCATCTAAATTTATAGCCCTTTCCCGTGCCTCGTGTCAAGAAAAAAATAAGGGATAGAGTTCTCACACCCTGGGCGGCCCATCAGCCCTCGCTTCCACGGAAGGGAGAGGGGCAGCAAGGCGAATCCCAGGACTGGCGGGAAAACCAGAGAACTCTCTCAGGGGTGGTTCCCGATTGCGATGGTAACGGAATCAAGACAACCCGTGCGGCTTGACATCGCCCTGCCAGATAACTCCCGACTCTGCGAAGCCGGCCAACGGTCTTGCCAGGTCGCCGATGGTGTGATTGGTTAGATAGACATTGATGGAATCCCGGATCGGTTTCCAGCCCTCATGCAAAGGACAATGATGGCTGTCGGAGCATCCCGCAAACCCGTAAATGCACCGATTCCAGACATCGTCGCACTCCAGCGCCCTCACTACCTCGATCAGTGAGATTCCATCGGCGGCGCGGGCCAGCGCAAACCCGCCTCCGGCTCCTCGGACCGATTTCACCAGGCCTTTTCCCTTGAGTTCGTGGAGCACCTTGCCGATAAAGTGATACGGGACGTTTTGGCTGCGGCTGATCTGGCGGGCGCCACACACGGGACTTGATTGGGCCAAATAAACAAGAGAGCGGAGGGCATATTCACATTTCTTGGAGAAGATCACAGCACTTCTTCCTTTCGGGAGATTCTCCGCAAGCCGAAAGGTCGCAGCCGCCGCCTGCTGCGCCCGGGGCCGACCATCCCGCGCCCTCCCGATCTGCTTCAGCAGATTCTTGGCAGCACAGCCTCCGCTGCCCGGGACATTTCTCTCGCTTGATACAAGTCTGCGCACTGGCGGCAAAGGCCGTGTTCCGGCTGCCAGGCCGGGAAATCCGCTCTGATTTCGGCCTGGGTCTCCGCCGGCAGTTCGGCTTCACCAAACAGGAGGTGGAAGTTTGGAAAGCGGCAGAGCGGGCACGGTTGGGGCAGGGTCTGGCCGGCTCGTGCCGAAGGGAATTGGATTCCCGGATGGAGCGCAAAAGCCATCAGGCCGGCGTGGGTTTGAGAGTCGGAGTCAAATATCTGCTGAAATTCCTCCTCCGCATCGGGGCCGCCAGCCGAAAAGATGGTCATGAATTCTTCGAATCGTTTTTCCCGAACCCCTTCGGGCAGCCAGCCCCGGCGCGAAAGGCGGCCGTCAATCCAGGTATCCCAAAGGACCCGATAGCGGTCTCGCAACAAGTTCGTGAAGGCCGGGCCGGCTTCGCAAGAGGGCAATTGGGGGTCGTATCCGAAGCGCGGGTCGAGCATGTCAACGATGTGCATCAGTTCGTGGCGGAGCCAACTCCGCGTGCCGGAGGCATCGGACAGGCGGGCTGGCTTCATCCGGATCATGGCTACTTTGTCCGGCAACGGGTCTTCCGGTTTCGCGCTGCGCAACCCGTGCATGTCCGCTCCCTCGTCCTGCGTTGTGCGCGCAAGCAAAACGCCGCAGCGCCGAATGCTCTGGAGCAGGACGGGCTGTTCGTCCAACGACTCTGTCACCGGACGGCCCAGTTGCAAGCGCTCGAAGCACTCCGCGTGAAACTTCTGAAACCGCCTTTCGCGCTCCTCGCCCTCCGGCAACTCATAGATCCGGTCGCGGACGCGGCGAAACTTAGGTTCTTCCGGGTCGTCATCCATTCGCAGCAAGACCGCCTCTTCCACCAGCCTGGGGTCGTATTCGACACGAAACTGCCGCACGGAATCCGAATTCTGCATCCTGCCCTACTTTCCTGCTGACTTACTGAGCCTACTGACCTACTGAGGTACCTGGAGCTGCACCAGGTCCTGTTGGCCTCCGCAGGCCATCGGCACATTGTCATCCTCGGACGAGCGGAGTTGGACCAAAGAAGCCCCGGGGACAACACGGAGCCTCCGGCACTCCAACGTCAGGAAGTCAAACAAAACGTCCCCCAGCTTGCCGAAGAAGCCGTCGGGATCGTGCTCCCGGAGCACACGCGCAAAGGCGCGCCCGTAGCAGCCCAGATGGTCCTTCAAAAAAAGGCTCTGGGCCTTGCGAGTCTCGCTCTGCGTGGTGTCGTCTCCCGCCTCGAGCGCGTAGGCGTCTTTGCGGCAGAGAAAATCCAAAAACTCCAGCTCGCAACTCACGTGATCGGCCCGCTCGCGCTCGGCATCGCGAGTCGTCAGACCAAAAGCCCGGTAAAACCCCATGATCGTGGCCAGTTGCCGGGGCTGTTCAAACAGGCCATCCTGTCCATATTCGGTTTCGTAAGGACACACGATTCCCCTGGCCGTATGACCGAACAGTCTTCCGTGAGCCAAGAGCCACCCCTCCAGAGTTAAAGAGGGGAACGTCAGGACCCATTCGTTCACACAAGCCAACAGGTCCTCATTCTCCTCACCTGGCTCTGCGCTCTCCAGGCTCTCGCTCGCTTTCGACGCGCCGTCCATCAGCAAAGAAGCGGCATCGGTCAGCGCCAGTCGTGCTTCTTCGGAGCACAACGCCTCGACGATCTCCCGGCTGGGACGATGAAACCCCAGCGACAGCGCGCCATACAGTACGCTGCGGCAGAGCGCTTCGTCTCGACTCTGTTCCATGAGGGACAATGGTTCTCCCCGGTTATCCATGGCGCTCCCTCCTGGGCCGGTCACTTCCCGTCTCGCCGCATTTCCGCCTAGATCGAATTCTGATGCTTGTTGGGACGGACATGCAGGGGTTCCTCGACCTTCGTCCGGAAGATTTCTTTGCCGTTTTTTCCAAACGCAATTACCGTGTCGTTGTAAATCCGGATCGTTTTGCCGCGGTAGGGGCCTTCATAAGCCAGGGGCCCTTCCTCTACGGCGTACCGGTAAATAATCCGATTGGAGCGGCGGAACAATTGGAGCACGGCGAGCAACTCCCGGTCGGGGTTTTCATAGCGCTCGATCGCGCGCTCCACACCGGGGCCGAACATTTGGTGGAGGTAATCTCGGGGCACCCAGCGCGGGGGAATATAGAAGCCATTGGGGGAAGTGCCCAATTGGGGATAGAGCGGCAGCGCCACTTTGGCTACATGGACCAGGTAATAGAGCGGGTGATTGCGGTCCTCCGCCCAAGCCCCGTCGGGATTCAGTTTGACTAGCCCCTGCATGCGGATCTGCCCGATGCAGGCCGCCATGCAGCGCGTCTCCAGGGGTTCCCCATTGCTTTCCGGGTCGGTCCCCTCAACGCGCGGATAGCAGGCCACGCATTTTTCCGATACCCGCGTATTCCCGCGGTACATGGATTTCTTATAGGGGCAAGCTTCCACACATTTCCGATACCCGCGGCACTCGCTCTGGTCCAACAGGACGATGCCATCCTCCGGGCGTTTGTAGATGGCCTTGCGAGGGCAGGCCGCCAGGCAGGCCGGATACGTACAGTGGTTGCAAATCCGCGCCAGATAGAAAAACCAGGTGTTATGGACCGGGAGCTGCGCGCCCGTCTCGTGGAACTTGTAACGGGCGCCCTTCGGACCTACCGGGTTATCTTCATAGATGTTCGGGGAGGTCCATTCTTCGTCGGTCGGCAGATACCCCACGACACGGGCGCTGGGAGGTTGGAGCATCTTGGCAGCAGCCTCGAAGATGGTCATCCCGGCAAATTGCCCGTAGAGCGATTTGCGGTCGTCGGAGACAGCCCCGGTCCAATATTGCTTGTCGGGATTCGCTTTGTGCAGCAGTTCCAGAATCTTGGCATCCCAGAACTGCGGGTAACCCCCATAAGGCTTGGTCTCCACATTGGCCCACCACATGTGCTCCTGGCCCTTGCTGAAGGTCCAAGTGGACTTGCAGGCCATCGTGCAGCTCTGGCAGGCAATGCACCGGTTGATGTTGAACACGAAAGCGAATTGGCGCTCCGGATACTTCCCCTCATAGGGATATTCCATTTCCCGCCCCAACTGCCAGTTATACACTTGACTCATGGTCTACCTCGTTGTTTGCGCGCGGCCGGGAATGTCCGGCCGGCTGCAGCGAATTCAAAGACACATCCCAGGCCTTCCCCTCCGGCGCATCTTCGATGACGAGCCGGAGCCTGCCCCAAACCTCCATCGTCTCGCGGACGATGGACCGGACCTTTTCTTCCCCCAGAATCTGGAGGGCTCGATTCGCGCCCGCATAAAACGGGTGGCGAAACAACTCCAGCAGGCGCTCTTCCGAGAATCCCAGCCGGGCAAACTCTTCGGCGAAGACGTAGGCGATCTCGGTCTCGCTGCCTTCCGCCGCCGGCGCCTCGACTCCGACCAGGACACTCGGGTCATCCGGATCGGGATCATCGTATGGCATCAGTTACTTCCTCCACGGTTCGTATAGCTTGAAAACTTGTTGACCGCTCCCTTACGGTCGCGGCTCGGACAGGCGGGTTCGGATTGGGCGTCAAGTCCTTACTTTCGTCAGCCCGCCTGCAAGATAAAGCTTCATGATGTCGCTCTCGTTATCGGGCGTAAAGCCAGTCGTGGCCGGCCTCCAAATGCCCTTCCCGCCCAGCCCTCCATCCTCCGCTTTGGTGACCCGAACCAGGGTCTCTTTCGGCACCGTATTGAGCGCGTGGTTGTCCGCCTCGCCTCCGAAGATGAAGTTCATGGCCACCTTCGCCTTGTGGAACAGCGTATCGGTCTGGTGCATCGGCATGTGCCAGTTGCGCGTGATGGATTGCTGGGACCCGTACCGGAGATTGGCCTGGTAGCCGGTGTTTTCCGAGAGCGCCCGGCCGTCCGGCCTGGTCTCATGGGCTTTGACGCTCTTCTCGGTAGCGATGTAGGGCGCGTGCTTCATCATGATGATGTTGTACGGATACGCGTGGTTATATTTCACGCGGACCATGCAGCGCGCCACCCGGTAGAACGGGTCCGCCGGATTCGCGTTCAGGTAAGGACGGTCGGCAGGGTTGGCATCCACATAGACGTAGTCTCCGTCATTGATCCCCAGGTCGCGAGCCGCCTGAGGATTCATATGCAACTGATGCTCCCCGACGGAAGGAGACCGTTTGTCGAGCCGGTAGGGATCGCCGAAGTTCGAATCGTAGAGCATGTGCCAGTCCACGTTCGACCAGGAGCTGTGGACCCGGTGCCGGGTCTTGGGCGTCAGGCACCAGAATTGGAATCCCTTCTCCCAGAGGAAATTCCTCGTCCCCTTCACCTGGCTCCAGGGCATCTTGATGTTGCGGATGGTGCGGGCGTCCCAGTGTTCCGCGCCCGGCGGAATTCCGTAGTCTTCCGGGCGGATGTAAGGGTTACTGCTAACAATGACGTTTGGGAGGTACTGGGTAGCCTCCGGGCCTTCCCGATGCACGATGAAGTTTTCGCCGTACTCGATGGCTTCCGGAATATCCGCATAGGCGTGGAGGCGGCCCGTGTCGGTATGGAACGGCTCGTTGTCATGAACCTGCTCGTAAAACGGGATGCGGGGATAAGTCCGGAAGTTCATCAAAGCCCCTCCGGACGGTCCGTACTTCCCGGCCAGGATGTCTTGCAGCTTGTAACCGGAGGTCGTCGTGCTGCTATCCAGCAGTCTTTGCAGATAGATGCTTCTCTTCCCTTCGAGTTCAAACTTAAAGTAATTCCGGAACCGTTGGTCGCCCGTCACCTCCGCCAGAGAGGAAGCGATTCCGGCCAGAATGGCCAGGTCGTCTTTGCTGTTGAATACCGGCGGAATCCCGCCCTTCCAAATCTGTAAGAAGGGGTTGGAGCAACTGCCCGTTACCTCCAGGTCCTCAAACTCCAGCCACGAGTTGGCGGGCAGAGCGATGTCCGCGTACTCGATCGAGGCGGTCATCTGGATATCCATGGATACAATCATCTCAACGTTGGGGTTGACGTTCTTAATCATTCCGTAGGCCCATTTGGCATTGTTGATCAGGTTCACGTTGTTGAAAATGATCGCCTTGGTGGGCGTAGGCATGTGAGTCTGGCCGGTGAAATTCTTGCGCCCAAACTTCGGGGTGTTGACAATCAGGGCCAGATCGCCGTGGTTCCAGTAGGCCGGTTCTTCGTCTTTGGTATAGGCGTGGGCGTGGACGTCCTTGCCTGGCGTATTGGGGTCGAGCGCCGGCTCGAAGGGGTCTTCCGCCACCCAACCCTTAAACCCAGGCCCGGTCCAGGGGGAACCTTGAAAGAGGGCAGCCTTGTAGTTGCCCGCCCAAGTGTGGGAGCCAGAGCCTGGGTATCCGATGTTGCCTGTCAGCATCAACGGAAGGTAGGAAGCCCGGTTCATCTCGGTCGCATGGAACCAGTGGTTGATTCCCTCTCCCTGATGAATCCCGACCGGTTTGAGCGTGGCAATGTCCGCCGCCAGTTGTTCGACCAAGGGGCGAGGGGCACGCGTGATCTCGCAAACGGTATCGAGATCATAGTCCTTCAAGTGAGTCTGATATAAAGTCCAGAGGGTGGCCACTCGGACCGTCCCGCCCGTGACGAGACGGACCTCCCAGGTTCCTTCCAAGGCGGGCCGAACCGACATCGTGGCTCCCACTTGGTCTCGCGTGAGAGGCTTGGGCGCGTTGGCCTCAGCGTCCCAGATCACATAATCGCCGAGCTTTTCATGCTGCTCCCCGGTGAGTCCCTGAATTTTCATCGAAGGCCCCTCGGGCGAGAGCGCGCTCTTATAATTCGGAAAAACCTCGTGAGCCCGCAGCCGGCGCAGGTTGTCGGTTCGGACCAGAAGCGGGAAATCGGTGAACTTTTTTACGAAGTCTTCGTTGTAAGCCTTCCGATCGATCAGCAGCTTGGTGATCCCCAACCAGAGCGCGGTGTCGGTGGCCGGCCGGATCGGAATCCAGTAATCGGCCTTCGTGGCGGGCGGTCCGTACTCCGGCGCAATGACGACCACCTTGCCGCCCCGCTCCATGCACTCGATGAACCAGTGGGAATCGGTCAGCTTGTTCTCCACCAGGTTCTTGCCGTCCATGATGATCAGCTTCGAGTAGCGCAGATCATTGAAGTCGCAGTCGGAGGCCTGGAGACCGTGCACCCAGGGATGGCCCGGGGCCTGGTCGCCGTGCCAGGTGTAATTGGAAAAGTTCCTTCCCGCCAGGGCTTTGTCCGGCCCGACTCCTCGAATTTTCGAATCCAGTAAAGCGAGGGAATTGTTGAGCCGGTACATGCCATATTTCCCGAGCACTCCGAGCAGGCCCATTCCGCCGCGCATCTTGATGCAACGCGTGCCCGCCCCGCCGGTCTCTGCCACCATTTCCGGCTGATAGCCTTGCGCCAGGAGTCTTTTCTTTCCCTCTTCTCCGCTATAGCGGGTGGAAATCGCCACCAGCGCTTCTGCGATCTTCTTCAAAGCCTCTTCCCAGGTGATTTGGACAAACTCGTCCTGGCCCCGCGCGTCAAACATGTATTGGGTTTGGAGTGCCGGGG
>Ga0156329_1236_pt1 | contig 19520 bp, 10 predicted proteins | sample RifCSPlowO2_12_FD_107977 | JGI IMG/M metagenome (GOLD analysis project Ga0156329, IMG submission 107977) | Acidobacteria bacterium RIFCSPLOWO2_12_FULL_60_22 | reverse complement strand
CGCCGGACGGCTAGCAAAACAGGAGAAAAGGGCAATCGAACTGCTAGAAGTCATCCCATGGGGACAGGGGTCAGCAGCCAGGCAAGTTGGAGGCGAGAAACAGAGCAAGAAGGCCGCCTGGAACGGCCAAAACGAGCCAGGATAGCACCCTAAAGGAGCCCTGGCGATTGGAGCTTGACCCGACCAGGCGACTGGCGTATGCTTTCGAGCACAGGCGGAGTTGAAAGTAGAAATTCCGGATCAGGGAACTCGTGGAAACAATAGCGCGCTATCTAAGTATTGCCAGCAAATAGGAGGACTCCATGCGGGTGAACAGAATTTCAATAATCATCGTGGCATTTGTCTTGTTCCACGGTGTCGCTTTTGGTCAGGTCACGACCGGCACAATCTCGGGCACGGTCCAAGATTCCACAGGCGCCGTCGTGCCCGGAGCCAACGTGGTTGTACGGAACGTCGATACGGGGCTGACGCGCACGGTGGTCAACGATGAGGCGGGCCGTTACCGTGTCGCTCAACTGCCGCTGGGAAACTATGAGGTGGAGGTCGCGCATGCGGGTTTTCAAACCGAAGTGCGGAGAGGGATTCAACTGACCGTAGGCCGCGAGGCTGTGGTGAACATGGCATTAAGTGTTGGAGCGGTTACGGAAAGAGTAGAGGTCGCGGCGGAAGCGCCCTTAGTGGATACCACCAGTGCCTCCGTCGCCTATCTGGTGGACGACAAGAAAATTCGCGACCTGCCACTGAATGGGCGCAACTACACGCAGTTGGCCCTTTTGCAGCCAGGGGTCTCCGGGGTTAACTTGGAGCGCAGAGACAACACGTCCGGAAACGGCGGTACCATGAGCGTGTCTGGTTCGCGGGTCAAGTCGCACCTTTTTCTGATCGACGGGCAGAACGTGAATGACTCTTCGGGCGGGACGCCGGGCAGCGCGGTAGGAACCAATCTGGGTGTTGACGCCATTCGGGAGTTCAGTGTCATCACGAACAACTACAGCGCGGAATATGGCCTTGTGATTGGTGGCATCTTTAATGTGGTGACGCAGTCCGGAACCAACCTGTTTCACGGTCGGCTTTCGAGTATCTGCGCAACGCGAAGCTAGACGCCAAGAACTTTTTCGACCCGGCTAAGGACCCGATTCCCCCGTTCAAACGGAACCAGTTTGGCGGGAGCTTGGGAGGCCCAATCCGAAAAGACCGGACGTTTTTCTTAGGGGCCTATGAAGGATTACGGTTGCGACTGAGTCCCACGGTGGTCACGCCGGTGCCCAACGCCCGAGCGCGCCTGGGGTTCTTGCCCGCACCGGGCGGGGGGGAGAGGTTTGTGGGAGTGAATCCGATCATTAGAGCCCGCCTGGAGGCGTCGCCGCTGCCGAACAGCCGCGATTTCGGAGATGGCACGGGAGAACTGATCGCCGCTCCCCTGCTGCCCTTCCGGCAGGATTACATGGTGGGCCGGCTGGATCATCAGATCTCCGATAACAGTTCCATTTTCGCGCGGTACATTCACGACTATGCCACCGCGCAAGGATCACAGGGTGTTCCCATCTTCCGCGCGCAGAACGAAACCCGTCTTCAATATTTTATGCTGAATTGGACCCAAATCCTTGGCGCCAATATGGTCAACGATGCTCGGGCGGGTGTGAATCGGTCCTTTACGTTTTCAGGCGGTATCAACCTAACCGGAATTCCCGATGCCGAGTTATCCTGGATGGCAGGAGCTCCCTCCAACCCCTATTGGCAGAGTCAGGGGGCTACTTGGCAAATTTCAAGCCCCAGCATGAATTTTGGAGGGGGCGGGTCAGGTGTGGGTGGAAGTTACGGGGAAAGTCCGCGAACGTATGCTACGACTTTGTATGAGTTCTCGGACAACGTCAGCTACATGCGTGGCGCCCATGCCCTGAAGTTTGGCGCCGCGTACAGGTTGTACCATTTCAACCCGTCCCACAACACTCGGCCCAGGGCGATCTTTGCCTCTCTGGAAGACTTCCTGCTCGGCCAGGCAAATAACTTATCAGTAAGGCGCAACTTTATTGCGGTCAGTTACCGATCTTCCAACGTGGGCTGGTTCATCCAGGATGATGTGCGGCTCACTCGAAAACTGACGGTGAACCTGGGACTGCGCCACGAGTTTACTACGGCGTACTCGGAAAAATGGGGACGGATGGCCAACCTGAGAAGACTCGAGGACACGGCCGTAACGCTTGGCCCTGCCTTCGAGCCGAGCAAAACCAATTTTGCTCCGCGCGTGGGACTGGCGTTGGATGTGTTCGGGGATGGGAGAACGTCCGTTCGAGCAGGCCTCGGCATGTTTCACGAGCAGCCCGTGCCTACGATCACCCTGATCGGTGTTCCGAGCCAGATTCCATTCTTTCCAACGTATGCCGTGGTTCGCCCCTCCAGCCCGATTGTGAATATAGATGCCCTTCCTCCGGGGGGAGGCCTCACCCCTATCATGTGGGAGCCAAACCCCAGCCTTCCGACAAAGTATCAATGGAGTCTCAACCTCCAGCAGCAAATCGCGGGCGGCACAACCGTGAGCGCGGCCTATATCGGTACGCGGGACGTGCACCTCGTGTTCCGAAATCCGACCAACAACTTCATCCCGCAGATTTTGCCCGACGGGAAGAAATTCTTTCCCGCTACGGGGGCGCAGAGGCCCAATCCGCTATTCGCCCCCCTCAACATCAACTTCGAGTGGAGGGGAGACTCCTCTTACCACGCACTGCAATTGAACCTGGTTCGGCGGTTCAGCCGGGGTCTGCAATATCAGGCCGCATATACCTGGTCCCGCTACATCGAAATATCCTCTGGTACCTGGACCTTCGCCAAGAATGCGTCGACCGGATTAAGGGACCCCGCCGATCCTAAGGCGGATCGAGGATTGTCATCCAACGACGTGAGGAATCTCTTTAGCTCGAATGTCACCTACGACCTTCCTTTTGGCGCCAATTTGACCGGCGTACCCGGGGCCGTGGTGAAAGGGTGGCAGATCAACACCGTGCTCCGCCTGAATACTGGACTCCCATTCAATATCACGAACGGATTTAGCCGAAGCCGCAATGGAGAACCAACCGGTGAAGCAGACCGTCCCAACCTAGTGCCAGGCGCCAGCAACAATCCGACGACAGGAGCCAGCATCGGATGTGAAGGAGTGCCCGCTGGGACAAAGGTGGGAACTCCCGATCGGTACTTTGATCCATGTGCCTTTGAGTTACAGGATCCTGGAACGTATGGCAACCTCGGGAAGGGGACGGTTATCGGACCGGGTCTTGTGAATGTGGATCTATCGCTGAGCAAGACCTTCGCTATAAGCGAACGGTCCAATTTGCAATTCCGTGCGGAGCTCTTCAATTTGTTCAACCGTCCCAACTTCGGCGAGGTTTCCAGAACTGCGTTCACCGGCACAACCCGGCGCAACGGTTCCGCCGGCCGGATCGTAGACACAATCACCACTTCGCGCCAAATCCAGTTTGGACTGAGGTTGTCGTTCTAAAATTGGCCGTGTGTCGGCAATAGAGGAAAGCGTTCGGGTATGAAAATGATCGTTAGGATTTTCGCGCAAGGGTGCAGCCATACCCTGGGATCGGCTCCTCGAAAGCAATTTGCGCAAGCCGGAATACCGGATTCTCTAGGAGGTTATTGCAAAACCCACGTAGGACAGGCATTCTTGCCTGTCGCCCGTCGGTAGGTTGCTGCAAACAAGAGACAGGCAGGAATGCCTGTCCTACGTCGGTTTTGCAACACCCCCCTAATCGCCTCAACCGAACAGATGCTTGGCCATGAAATCTTCGATAGCCGGAGGCCGTAAAGGATTTGGCCCGCCGACGCGGGTGGGGTGGTTGTGCCCGATCCCTTCCACCATTTCGCGCTTCGAATGGACGGCAGCTTGGTAGAGGCGGAAGGCACCCTGGGGATCCATAATCCGGTCGTCTTTGCTGTAGCCGATGAGCAGGGGGCATTCGATCAGCGAGGCGCGCCCTTCCATGGTGAACTCCGCAATCTTCTTGCGCGCATCGGCCAGATCCCTGGCCCCGATCAGCCAGCGGATGCGTTCCTGGATGGGAGGGAAGTAATCAAAGATATCCTCCAGCAAGCTATAGGCGCAACTGTTGGCGGCGCACGCCCGGATCCTTTTGTCGCCGGAAGCGCAGCGCGGAGCCGCGTATCCAGCCATGCTGGTTCCCGTAATTCCGATCCGATTCGGATCCACGTCCGGTCTTGTGACCAGGTAATCAATGACTGCCTTGCCAACCCTCTCCGAGTCCGGCGGAGCGTAGAGCCGTTTCAGGCGGAGCGACCCTCCCTGCCCCGGCCCATCCACTGCCAGGTAGGCCATGCCCCTGGCAACGAAACTTCCGCCGCCGCCGCCGTAAATGGCCGAGTCCGCCCCACCGTACGCGTAGATGACCGGAAAGCGCTGGCCCGCAGCCCCCCTGGGCTTGGAAAAATACGACGCCAGGGTGCTGCCTTCATAGGGAATCTCAACGTGCTCGAAAGGAGGTGGAACCAAACGGTAGGCCTGGTTGGCGACCTCCATCATCTTGTGATACGTGGGAAGCATGCGCGGGTCGCTTTCCGGCTGCGGCCAGCAGGCATTCTGATAGAATGTAGCCGCACGCAAAAAGTATTCACTGGCCGTGACTGGGCGCCCGTCTTTATCGAACCGCTCCGCGAGCTTTTCATTTTTCTCCGCCACGCGGGTCCATTCCTCAACCCAGGAATCGAAACTAAAGGGGCGCATGCGCTGCCACACTTCCACAAGGTCGGGATCCCCGTGAGGGTTCACGGTCAGCCGGACATCCAATTGGCCCCCTCCGCCCAGACCTTTCCCCTCGTAGAGTTCTCCCTCCGCTCTCCCGCCGACCTGCAACGGAACGGGAAAGGCAGCAGACAGGTTCTCCGTCGGAAACGCGGTGAGACCCAGTGAAAGCATTCCCCAGCGCAGCAAACTTCTTCGGTTCATACGGTCACGATGCAACGATATATCCATAAGATTCGCAGTCTGGGTTGCCGCCCAACTTACACGGCGTGAGGAACGGTTTCAAGTCTGCTGACACCGTCCGTGTCGTCTGGGCGAAGACACACCCCTCGAAGCTTCCAGGCGGTTTTGCGAATAGCCTGATAACCGGAATCAATTTCTTGGCCTTCGGGCGGTCAAAAGTATACACCCGTTTCTCCCCCACTGAGCCCTGGCAGAGCGTATTTTATTCCCTGTATCTCCCCGTGGTCCCCCACAGCATCCCAGCGGTCCCGAAAACCCCCGTACGGTCGCTTCGGAAGCCGGTTTCCCCCCTTGACAAGGGCTCCCCGAAAGTGAAATATAGGCACCGAGGCAGTATTCGGGGATTGCGGGTTCACAATTCAATTTCGGCAATTACGCGGGCTATTATTACCATGGCCAATTGCCTCTGTTGTAGAGAGATACCAACCCATTTATTCCTTCGCAATCAAACCCAGCCATGGAGTGCACGGCACTTTCTCGGCACCCTGAACTCCTCCTGGCGAACTCGACTGATCCAAGTTCAATTTTGTTAATTTCCAGGAGCCAATCTTGGCGTCCGCGACAACCGCGCACGGTTCGATTCCAACCGCCAGTGGATTGAGGAAGCGGGGCGTGCTACCACGGGGACTTCGTCCCGGCAGATCCAGATTGGCTTGAAATACGCATTTCAGAGAACTTTTTGCGCGGCAAACCAGAAGCGCGGTTTTTTACAGAAGGTGCCACATGGAACTTGCAATGATGCAATCACTTCGACACAAGACCCTCAGCCTCGTCGTCGTTGGCGTGGTGGCATTGGTGCCGCAGCGCATCGTGGCTGCCGCCCCCATTCCAACGGGATGGATCGCGGAGAATATGAGGCCGATCGGATACAGCGATCTGGACGGGCGCGGCGGGGCGTTCAAGATGGCGATTCGCGAAGTAAACGGACGGTGGTACCTCTACCTGGGGCACCTTTGGCATCGCGGGTGGACCATCGCGGATGTGACCGATCCGGCGAATCCGAAAGTCGTGAAATTCATTCCGGGCCCGGACAACACCTGGACGATCCAAATGGAACTTCACGACAACATCATGATTACGGCACTCCAGCGGTTTACAGCCCCCTGGGGCGCTAATCCGAATCAACCTTCTGAAGAAGGGATTCTCATCTGGGATATCAGCGATCCAGCGAACCCGAAGCAACTTTCGCAGTGGAAGACCGGAGGCACGGGCACGCATCGAAACGGGTACCCGGGGGGCAAGTATGCATATCTGGCTGCTGGCATGCCGGGCTTCGAGGGACAGATCTTGGTGATCCTGGACATCAGTGATCCCGCACACCCCCAGGAAGCGGGACGCTGGTGGATGCCCGGCCAGAACAAGGAGGCGGGCGAGATCCCCACGCCAGGCATCAGTTTTCATGGGCCCGCGATCGTCGAGGGAAACACTGCGTATTTAGGGTATGGCCCGGCGGTCGTCATCCTTGACATCAGCGACGTGTCCCATCCAAAGCTGATCGGCCGACTCGACACCGGCCCGCCCTTTAAGACCGGGGGAACGGCCGTGCATGACGTGTTGCCGATTCCGGGCAAGCCGCTTCTGTTTGCACACTCCGAGGGGGGCGGGGGGGATACTCCAGACGGCCCGCCGCCCTGCTCCGGGCCACTCGATTTCGCGGGAATGATCGACATCCAGGACCCCACGAAGCCACGATTGCTATCGGTGTTCCCGTTGCCGGTGCCTCCGAAGGGCGCACCCTACACCGATTTTTGCGACAAGGGCGGCCGGTTCGGGCCCCACAATACAAATCTCGAATACCATCTGCTGGACGTCGAGAAGCCAGGCGACCGGGTCTACCTGACTTACTTCAACGCAGGGCTGCGGATCTTCGACATTCACAATCCGCGGATGCCAAAAGAAGTCGGATGGTTCATCCCGCCGACTCCACCCCAGCGCATCGGCCCGCTACCGGCGAAACTGGTAACCCAGACCGAGGATGTGCTGGTGGATCGGCGCGGCAACATTTACATCACCGACAAACAGTGGGGACTGTTTGTCCTTCGCTATACCGGCAAGACCTCGCCCGCACCGAGCGCGGGCAAAGCGGGCCAATAGTCGTCGGATAGAAAGGAGGAATCGTCTTGCAAGAGACTTCTGGGCAGCTATTACTGGCTGCTCTTGGCCGAGGGGCACCGGAGTCGGACGCTGGTCGCGAGTAGGCTGAGAAGGATGGCGGCGCTACCGCTGCCGGACCGCTGGCGATCCAGGAAAGAGGGCAAATCTACCTGTTCAGAAGGGGTCGAGGTGCCACCAGAGTCAGCGGCGAGGCAGGTTGGGCCGGGAAACAAACGACAGAAGTTGTCGGAAGGAACAAAACGAGCTGCCCTGGCCACCCCAAAGGGGCCGTGCGGGCAGTGACGTCTGAAAGCCTGCTGACACGTCTTACTTCAGGTTAACAATAAAGTAAGCCCGGTTGGACGTGTTCCCCCATTTGGGCTGGACCAGAAATGGTCCCGGATTCCTCACCTGGATCGGGAATATTCCAGCCCTTCCAATCAAAGCCGTGTTGATTGTCGTCTGCAGCTCTGTTTCGCTGACGAGCTGCGCCGGTACGGGCCGCTCTCCCCAATAGACTACGGACTTCTTGGTGAAGTTCACACCCTTGAGGGTCAGCGTGAAGGACGGACCTCCCTCCGTCACCACCAATGGTGAGAGAGATTCGATGCCCGGGCACGGTTGACCGAAGGACCAAGTCGGATCGGTCAGTCCGGCAACCGTTCGAACCCCTTCCGCGGTTGCCCGCTTCAAACCCTCAAGCCAATCCGGCGCTTCCAAGTCGTCACCCGCAAATGGATCCACAAACCACCGATGATAGGTTCGGTCCACCACATTGCCATCCTTGATCACCCACTCGATCTGTTGGGTATTCCGGATGTCCTGCAAGGGATCCGCATGGACGATCACCATATCCGCCAGCTTCCCCGGCTCGACGGTTCCCACCCGATTCAACACCCGGTACCCCTCGGCCGGATTTCGTGTGGCCGCCTGGATTGCCTGCATCGGGGTGAGGCCCGCTTCGACCATCAACTCCATCTCGCGATGTATGCCGATGCCCGCCGTCGCCCATCCCACGCTCGAGGTATCATCCCCCGTCATTACTTTTCCTCCAGCCTTCACGAACTGGCCGACAAATCGCTCATAGTTCTGGAAACCCTTCTTCAGCCGCTCTCGCTCGGCAGGCTCCCAATTGTCAAACTCTCTGTAATTGGAGAGCCACTTGTGGCGCACGCCTGCGGGAATGTAGGCGAGATCGGGATCTGTCAGGAGACTGTAGTCATGCAATTCCCATTCTTTGCGCTGCTTGTGAAGCCCCCGGCCTTCGGCGACTAGATCCAATTCCAAATATACTTTCCTGTCGACCATCAAGCGGATCAAGTCGGCAGCCTTAGCTTCGTCCATTTCTGAATACGGCCTGGTGTCGAGCGAATGCAACTCGATTTCGCCCCATCCTTTCCACCTCGATGGGTCTTTTGCGATCGAGTAGCTAACTCCGGAAGCATGCTCCAGAATGTCCGCTCCGGCCAAAACTGCTTCCCTGGCGTAGACAAACGGCCCGATCGGCTGTGCAACTACTGGCAGGCCGGCTTTGTGAGCTTCGTCAACCGCGGTTTTGAAAGCAGCCTCAGAAAGACCGCGCCGAATATTAATCAGATCGGCGCCCGCAGCAATCGTGCGTTTCGCGATCTCCCGCGCTCTCTCCGGCGTCATCGGGTCACGCTGCGGTCCATCGCGACCGTACACAACCCGTCCCGGCTTCACTGGACCGAGTATGCTTTCGACGGCTATGAAAAGCCGGGGGCCGGGAACTCTCCCCCGAGCAATGGCTTCGCGACGAACCACATGGTACAATCCCCGGCCGCCGATATCGAAGACCGAGGTGATGCCCTGGGCCAACAGCAACTCCGCCAAAAACCCGGCGTAGTGAACGTGCGCATCCAGGAAGCCGGGGAGAATGAACTTTCTATCTGCATGAAGAACCTGTGCCCCCGCCGGGTACGATAATTCCCCTTTGCGAGAAACGCTCTCGATCCGATTTCCTCGAATGATGATGAGGGCATCCGGGATGGGAGAGCCTCCGTTGCCATCAATGAGCGTCCCTCCTTCGACAACCAACGTAGACGTCTGTTCTCCCTGAGCGGCGACACTGATTGGAATGATCCAAGAAACGAGAAACAGACCTAAAGTGAGCAAGCAGTGGGTGGGTTTCATCATAACGCTTCTCCTGTGGGTCAGAGGCAGATTAAAAACGGAACCGGCAAGCACCACCTAAACGTGAGCTTCGGAGTAAATTGTATCTCGCGGACGATTTCCAGCGCCGCTTTCCAGCCGGTCCGGCAGGTTTCGAAAGGGGTTCCCCAAAAACCGCACATCTGACGAACACGGACACTTCCGCTCCAAGCGAGAAGCAAATCTCAAGGAGCAACAAAGAAAGTCAAGCGGTTCGAGACCCCTCCCTCCGGTCTCGGGTTTTTCACGATCACGGTGTAATTGCCAATCTTGTTCAGTACCGAGGCCGGCACCGTGGCGATCACCTGGGTATAGACCGGGTGATACATCGTTTCTCTGATGAGAGTGCTCTGAACCGGCGTAGTTGGCACTGCCACTCCGTCGATTTCAACGACCGAGTCATCGACCAGGTTGGTTCCTTCCACGGTCACCTTCAATTCCTTATTCGTTTCCTTAGTGGTGATCGGGTACAGAACTCGGATGGCAGGTTTGGGATTGGGAAAATCCGTGATCCGCTGGCGGGGGATCGGATTGGCAAAGTCCGCGTGATAGCGGGTGTCCATTATCTTCCCATCCTTGATAACGGTATCCACCGTATTCGTGTTTTTGATATCGGCCAGCGGGTCTTCTCGAACGATGATCAGATCCGCGAGCTTCCCCGGCTCCACCGTGCCCAGTTCGGATTCCTGCAAGAACTCCGCGTTCCTTGCGGTGGCTGCCTGAATCGCCTGCATCGGCGTTAATCCCGCATCCACTAATAACTCCATCTCCCGATGGAAGCAGATGCCGGGAATGTTATAGGAAGCCGTGTCACACGCCGCCAGCACGGTTCCCCCCGCGCGCACAAACTTCCGGAGAAAGCTCTGCAAGTTCTCATATCCCTTCTGGAGTTGCTGGCGCTGCTGGCCATCCATTCGTTCCCAGGGTTTGGAATAAATGGCGCGCTCGAAAGCATTCACAGGAATGTAATGCAAATTGGGATCCTGCATGAATTGGGTGTCTTCGGCGATCCAGGCCTGTCTGCGCTTGGCAGCCCAGCGCGCTGTATTAATCAGGTCCGGTTCAATGCGAACCTTTTTCCGAACCAGCAAGCCGACCAATTCGTCCACCTTCGCCGGATCCATAAAGGCGTGATACATCAGATAGAGCGGAAAATCGACTCCCATCCCTAACTTTTCAAACGCTCTCAGCTCCTCGGTTCTTGCCGGGTCTGTAATGGTCGCAAGCGCAACGCCGGACGAGTGAGCCAGCGCATCGACGCCTGCCTCGGCCGCCTGCCGGGCATCCAGGCTTCCCAGGTGAGCGATGACGTTGCGTCCGACTTTGTGTGATTCTTCGACAATCGCCTGCAGCTCCTCCAGAGTCAGTTCCGTATACGCCTTCGACAGAGCATATTTCGCCCGGCCGGGGCCAGCCTCGCGGATCAGCCGCCGGACCATCGGGGCTGTTTCCACCGGGATACTGTTGGACCTGTCCCAAAGCAATCGCCCATCGAAGGGACCGTGGGAGGCAAAAAGCCGGGGGCCGGTCATGCGACCGTCCCAAAGGGCCTCGCGCTGCAACAGCGTCCAGTCCGATGAGGCCAAGTCCACAGCCGAGGTGACCCCATGCGCCAGAAACAACTCCGGCATCCAATCCGCCCAGTGGACATGCATGTCGATAAAACCAGGCAAAATGAATTTTCCGGGAGCTGGAATAATCCGCGCGCCTTGCGGATAAGAAATCTTCCCTTTTTCACCGACGGCAGTGATTTTGTTTCCTTCCATAACGATGACGGCTTCTCGTTTCGGGGCTGTTCCCGTCCCGTCAATGAGTGTTCCTCCCTCGATTACCAGGCTGCTGGTTTGCGACAACCCTCTCCGCTCCAGCAATCCTGGCGGGCTAACCAGCACCAGCAGAAAAATTGCAAGGAATCGCCCTGTAATGCGTCGCATCTTTCATTCTCCTTTAAGCCAGTATTTCCATTTTGCCTTCCCGGCCGCGAGCCAGTCCACCCCAGTTGCTGTCCCTGGCGAGAACTCGGGCAGCGGGGCCGACTCTTCCACGCCCAGTACAGGTGCCATCCGATGACGGTTTCGGGTTTGACGATCACCAGGACCGACCGCCAATTGGACCAAACTTTGGAGCGCCAGACCCAGAGAATTCGGTCTGCCCGGTGGCGCTGAACCCGACCCCGCTGGCATCGGCGCAGGACATTCAGTTGGTGCCAGAGAGCAACAATCTCCAACCGTAAGTTCGCCCGGGTTTCGAAGAAGGACCTAACGGCGCAAAAAAAAGAACCAAACCAAGTTTTCATGGCACCAGAGAGATTATCAGGCTACTTCGCTAACCTCAATGATTTCAAATCGGTCGAATTCTTGGTAGGGACAGGTCAAGGCCAAGTCCTCGACTTACCCGATTGTCGCGAACCGCCGCACAAAGCACCCTCCATCCAATTTTCAGACCGGTTGCAAGTTATTAACCTCCGCCTTCGCGGTTCTCCGAGAAAACTATTTCTTTATTTCTGTGGTACAAACGGTCTAAGTCCCAGGCATATAGTAGTGGAGGAGTTCTGCCGAGATCCCGTTCGCCAGAAGCTGTTAGCGGAACTTGTGCGGGGCACGAATGGGCCTCAGAGAAAGGGTTGCATTGTGCATAGCCAACCCGTCGTCCCAAACCCCGCAACTTCCGCCTTCGGCGTTCCCATCGCCAGAATGACAAAACTATCGGACGAAGACGTGATGGAGCAGCTCCGCCAAGGACGTCCGGACGCCTTGCCCATTCTGTTTGATCGCTTTTACCGGCTTGTTTTGAAAGTTGCTTTGAGAATCCTTCGCGACCCGGGTGAGGCGGAAGATGTGATGCAGGATGTGTTTTTTGAAATCTTCAACAAAGCAGCTCAGTTTGACCCTGCCAAGGGCAGCACGAAAACGTGGATTCTCCAATATGCTTACCACCGGAGTCTGAGCCGCCGGCAGTACCTGGCGCACCGGAATTTCTATGACCGGCACCAGATTGCCGAACATGAGGTCTCCGAATCCCATTCCCTGGATGTCTCGTGGCGAGGCTTGACGTTTCGGGAATGGAGGCCGGTCATTGAGCAAGGGCTGGCAACCCTGAATGAGAAACAGCGAAAAACACTCGAACTGGCTTGTTTCCAGGGACTTTTGTTCAGCGAAATTGCCGACCGCACGCAGGAATCGCTGCCCAACGTCCGGCACCATTACTATCGGGGACTGGCGGGGCTGAGGAAATTTCTGCAAGCCCAGACTGGTTCCGGAGAACAGCCTCGGAAATTCAACCGGGAGGCCAACGATGTCGAATCATGAGGGGTCTCATACCGAATACTTCGAGGAGCTTTGCGCGCTGGCAGCAGGCGGGCAGATTTCCGAACCGGAGTTTGTGGAACTGCAGGATCACATGCAGCACTGCCTTCACTGCCGGTCTGCGTATAGCGATTTTAGCGACCTGGTTCATAACAAGCTGGTCTTGACGGACCCCGAACTAAATCGCTCCTCGATGCGTGCCGGCATCTTTTCCCGGAGTGCTGCCTACAAGCAACGGTTCCTCACCCGGGCACGCAAACAGGGCCTTCTCTTCTCACAAATACCTGCGGCCGAAAGTTTCTGGAGCGGGTTGGGCAAGTGGTTTTTGCCCTTGCTGGCCTACAAACACGTATCCGCCATGGCAATGGTCCTGTTGCTGGCGATGACGGGAGTGCTCGGCTACAGCTTGCGTCAAAGCAATGCGCGGTATAGGAAACTGTCGGCTGCTATGGCGGCGCTAAACAGACAAATCATCCGGCAGGACAGGACTAGAGGCAGCGCGGAGCAGGAGAAGCAATCCGGAACCCTATCGCCGGTCGCTACAGTTCCTACCACGCCTACTGCTGCCCTTTCCGAAACAGACCCAGAGTTGGTCAAGGCACGCCAGGACTATGCGACCGCAGTGGCGCGCGCAAAGGCGCTCCAGGAGCAACTGCAAGCGACCGCACTCGAACTGCAAGCCGTAAGAGCGCAATTCATGGAAGCGAGCGATTCCCGAATTCAACTGGCAAACAAGCTGGTGGAGGCCGAACTGATGATCGCCCGAGTCAATGGAGAACTCCAAAGTGTTCGTGAGGGCCGCTCCAAAGACGCCGTGACGATTGCCGCTCAAGATCTTGAGCTCCGGGAATTGTCAGAAACGTTGAGCGCACAAACAGAAACGCTGGAGCGAGAAAGAGCCTTATTAGCAGCGGGGCGCGACATCCATGACCTGATGGGCGCGCGCAATCTTCATATTGTTGACGTGCTCGACGTGGACAGCAAAGGCAAGGAGAGACGCGCTTTTGGCCGCGTTTTTTATACCGAGGAAAAGTCACTGATCTTTTATGCCTTTGACCTGGGCGATCGGGCTACCGAGAGGCGAAACGCTTCCTTCCAGGCTTGGGGGGCCCGCGGGCCAGCCCAGAGCCCAACCCAAAGTCTGGGAGTCTTCTATGTAGACGATCAAAAACAGAACCGCTGGGTGCTCAAGTTCGAGGACCCGAGCATTCTGGCGGAAATTGACTCGGTTTTTGTGACCGTCGAACCGGCAGGCGGAAGCGCCAAACCCACCGGTCGCAAATTCCTTTACGCTTACCTCAAAGCGAACCCCAATCATCCCTGAGGCTCCCGTCAGACCATTGACGATTGAGTTCTCGACGATGGCGGCCGGCCTCATCGGCCCGAATCATTCCCGGTCCTCCAACGGAATGCGAGTTGGTACAGAACGACGGTTCGGGCGGCATACTGTGGCGTAGGCGGATCAAAACAAATTTTGTGAGGATGAATCCCATGAGAACCGTGCGCCCTGGTTTGCTGCTTCCATTGTTGCTAGCCACCCTCCTGGTTACAAACCCTCTCCTGGCAGGCCCGACGGCAACCCTGACCGGCCGGATAACTGATCTCTCCGGCGGGGTGATTGCCGAAGTGAAGGTGGAGGCCACCAATATTGAGACCAATGTAGTTTTCTCCGGTGAGACCAACGCGGAAGGCCTGTATAACATTCCGAACCTTCCGCCGGGAACCTATCGAGTGATCGTGCAGAAATTCGCGTTCCAGACCATCGTCAAGCCGGACGTAGAGCTGCACGTGCAGGATGTGGTCGCGCTGAACTTCTCAATGGAGGTAGGCTCGGTGGCGCAGAGCATCACGGTGGAGGGTGGCGCGCCGCTGATCCAGGCCGGCCCGCAGCGGGGAGGCAACTTCCTATCTCGCGAAGTGCGCGATCTGCCTCTGGTGGGGCTGAATCCGATTTCGCTGGCACGCACGCTGCCGGGAGCCATCGAGCCTGCGGGAAGCTTTCAGTGGGGAAGAGGCGGGCAGGCAACGCAGTTCTCGGTGAACGGCCAGCGCCCGCGCGGGAATAACTATCTACTGGACAGTACCGAGAACAATGACATCGCCTTCACCGGCATCGCGCAACCCTTCAACATGGCCGACGCGGTCGAGGAGGTGTCGGTGCAGACCGGCAACTTTGGCGTCGAGTTCGGCCGCGCCGGCGGCGGCGTTTTCAACGTCGTCACCAAGTCCGGGACGAACAGCTTGCACGCGACGCTGCTGTCGCGCTACCAGTCACAACGCTTCAACTCGGTTTCCAACGTTGATAAGATGAACCAAACGCCCCAGTCCGTTTTCAGCCACAACGTGTATGGCTTTACGCTGGGAGGGCCTGTTCGCAAGGACCAGACATTCTTCTTCGGCGGCTTTCAGCAGGACACGCTCCGATCCACCCGCAATGTTTCGCTTGTCCTGCCGACGGAATCAGCGGTTGCCCCACTGCGCTCTCTATTCCCTTCGAACCCGCGGCTCGATCTGTACCTCAGCCTTCTGGGCAGTCTGCGCGGCACGGGCAGCCCGATCGGATTGCAGCTTGGCGACGATCCGCTTGCCGGTGTGAACCGCGGAGTAGTGCAGTTTGCGGCGGCGACGCTAGGCCTGACTGCATCCAATGCAGGGCCGCAGTGGCTGGGACGGCTGGATCACAATCTCTCGGAAACGCACCGCTTGGCGCTTCGCTACATCTATGACTCCCGCACCAACTCGCCCAGCCAGGTATACTTTCCCGGCTTCATCCTCGATCAGGCTGCGCGAAACCAGAACTTTCTCTTCACCGACCATTACATTTTCTCGCCGACCTGGACCAACGAGTTCCGTTTCTCCTACGCGAGGCAAGAGGCCGATGATCCGCAGCGGATTTCGCCCCTATCCGTTCCGCTGGCGCGGACGCTGCCGCAGATCAACATTCCGTCAATTGATTCACCTGGAGTTGCGTCCCAATTGCTGCAATCCCGGCTGGCAAACAACCTGTTGTTTCAGGAGACGCAAACGAAGCTGAGTGGACGCCACACGTTTCGTTACGGCGTGGAGTTCTTGCAACAGTCGGCGACCCAGCGTCCCGCCGCCAATTCGGAGGGAGAGATCATTTACACCAACGCGGCAGGCTACTCGGCTTTCGCCAACTTCCTGGACGATTTCAGCGGACCCTCCGGTCGCGCGCGGAAAGCTTTCGGCACGACTGTTTTCTATCCCGATCAGTTCCGCCAGGTTTACTTTTTCCAGGACACCTGGCTGCCGGCGCCTTCCCTCAGCCTGACACTAGGGCTTCGCTATGAGAATTTCGGACAGGTGGCGAACGCGCTGCGCTTCCCGGCTTTTTCCGGCTTCAACCCGGACGACTTCCTGAAGCCGAATCGGGTGAACACGGACAACAACAATTTCGGGCCGGCGTTCGGACTGGCTTGGTCGCCGTCGTTCCGGTCCGGCTGGCTGGGCAAGATTTTTGGGGAAGACAAAACGGTGTGGCGTGGCGGCTATCAAATCAGTTACGACGCCTTCTTCACCCAAATCGTCTCACAGTTCCTGGCTGCCGCCACACCGAATGCCATCACCACAGATATTCGCGCTCCGGGGGCAGGCCGCGGCTCGCCGAACTGGTTTGCGCAACTGCCGGTCGCCGCGAGTGCTCCGAGCCTGCTGGATGCTCAACAGGGCGCCATCGAGAAAGACCTTCGCAGCCCTTACACGGAGCGCTGGTCGTTTGGTTTCCAGCGACAGTTATCGAATAAAGTCGTGCTCGATGGTTCCTATGTCGGCTCAGAGAGCCACAAGCTGACGACCTGGGAAGATGTCAACCCGCGGCAGCTAAACGGGCAGCTTCTTCATCCGGACTTCGGTTCGCGGCAAATTCGCACCAGCCAGGGAAATTCGTCCTATCACGCCATGCAATGGCGCCTGGATCGCCGCTTTGCGCGCGGGTTCCAAGCGACGGCGTCCTATACCTGGTCGCGGAACCTCGACAGCACCAGCGAGGGAGTCGGCTCCGTCAACATTCAATCCCTCGGAGGGGGACGGACGTCGGTACCGGTGGCGCAAGGCGGGCTGGGGCTGGATCACGGACCAAGCGATTATCACCGCGCCCACCGGCTCACCGTTTCCTACGTATGGGATGTCCCCGGCCCTGCCAGAGGTTTCTGGAAGTACGCTCTGGGGGGGTGGGTGATTGCAGGCATCGCATCGTTTCAGTCCGGCGCCCCATTCAGCGTTCAGAACGGCTCCGACCGCAACAACGACGGGCTCCCAGGAAACGACCGGCCTGACATCAGCAATCCGCGCGCGCCTCTCAACAGTCGCGCGGTCCTGACGCCGGCGTCCGGTTCCCAGAGCTGTACAACCGGCTACCGCAACCCGGACACCGGTATTTGCGTCACACCGGCGGACGTCCGCTGGGTCCAGGGGACGGGCCTGCCCAATGCTTCGACCGTAGGCCGCAACACGCTCCTGGCCGGTGGTATCAATAACTTTGACGTGACCCTTTCCAAGTCCTTCCAGATCGGAGAGCAACGGCGGTTGGAGTTTCGTTGGGAGGCTCTCAATGCCTTGAACCATCCGCAGTTAACCCAGGTTCCGGAAAGGAACGTGGTCGGCTCCCCGGGTCCGCAAGCAGGTTTGCCGTCCCGCTTTCTGAATCGCGATTTCACCGACAGCGGCATCCGTAGCATGTGGGTGCAGGTGAAGTTCGTATTTTGAAAGGACCATTGAACATGAACGCCCTGGATCGAAGGTTTCTCGCAGCAATCGCGGCCGTCGTCGCATTTGCAGCGACCGCAGCGGCGCAGGTCGTCCAAGGCTCCAGCACGCCGACGAAGGTCCACGTTCGCAGCGGATCATTGACACTTGGCGCGCTCCTGTGGCGCCCAAACGGCAAGGGTCCGTTTCCCGCCGTACTGTTCAACCACGGAAGCGCACGCAAGCAAGATCGCTTTATCGAATTGCTCGGTCCGTTGTTCGCCAGACACGGCTACGTTTTTCTATTCCTATATCGCCGCGGATTAGGGCTCTCGGTCGGTCAGGGAACATACAGTACCGATCTCTTGGATCGCGAACGGACGACCAATGACCAGGATGCCGCTAACCGACTCCAAGTGCGCTTGCTTGAGACTGACGAACGTGACGACGCGCTTGCGGCTATCGCATTTCTGCGGGCGTTGCCCGAGGTAGACCCGCTGCGGGTTGGACTGGTCGGGCAATCGTTTGGCGGATCGCTCGCCTTGCTTGTCGCCGAGCGCGACAGTACGCTGCGAGCTGTCATTGATTTCGCTGGAGGAGCGCAGAGCTGGGAGCGATCTCCCGATTTGCGCGACCGTCTCCTCACAGCCGTTCGTCGGTCAAGCGTACCGACATTCTTTATCCACGCCGCCAATGACTATTCGGTCAAGCCCGGAGAGACGCTTGCGGCTGAGATGTCCAAGCTCGGCAAGCTGTATCGGCTCCATATCTTCCCGCCAGTCGGTCAAAAAGCGGGAGATGGTCATGGCTTCATCCACTTAGCTCCAGAGCGTTGGGAGACCGAGGTGTTTGAGTTTCTCGACGATCAGATGAGGAGATGAGCTGTCGGAAGGCGGGGTGTTTCCGATTCCCTTTGTTCCCTAAACCTTCGTCTCGGTGCTATGAGTGGCAACCGTTCAGATCAGCGCAGCCTGGATTGGCGGACCGAGCGTGGCCATCGCTGTTCAATGAGAGGCGGGTGGCGACGAGTCTCCAGGCCCATCCCCACCGGGTCCCGATTGTGGTAGGCCTTTCCTCGTTCGTTGACGCTTGCAATTGAAACCATCAAAATGTCGCAATGGGATTCAGAGGCGAGCCGGTACCGCCACGAATCGGCAGCGGAGCCGCCGTCAGCAGGAACTCCCACCGTTGCCGGGCAGCAGCCGCATCGGCAAGGGCCTCGAGATCGCAATTGTCGAACAGGTGCACGCCCAGATACAGCAAGGCGAAATCGTGAACAGCTCCACGGAGATTCGACGGGGACACATATTGCGGATGGTCGCTCCCCAGTATCGCGATGTCCCGCTGTTTCAACCACGGGATCACCGATGGATCGAGCCCAGCCGATCTGCCGCCTTCGGCCCTGCCGCGGAGCCATGGTCCAACTGCCTTCCGGCGGGCCCACACGCCCGTGCGCACGAACAGCGCATCACCCGGCGACAACTTCACCTTCGCCTTCTTTTCCCACGCCTCGAGATCCTCCACATAGATGGGAGTGCCTGGTTCGAGGTACGGAACGCCCTTGAGTCGCGGAATGTCGATCAGGATGCCACGCGTAAAGATGCCATTCTTTACATTGTGGATGGAGTTTCTCGTATGCCCTTGTTTCAGCACCGCTTCTGGGTCCGGTGTATAGCCGTTGTAGAAAACGCCGTTGGCATTGATATGCGCCAGCGAGTCGAGGTGCGTATGGGCAATCCCGTGGTAACTGACGGCAATTCGGTCCGATCCAATCGCCAGCATGGTGTGCTCATAGGGATTGGGATTGTCGACAGCCTTAATTGTATCGGCGTCGCCGGCGAGGGATACCGAGAAGCCCTCCTTCACCAGACCCGCCGCTTGCCTTCGTTTCGACGGCGTAATCAGGTTCAACGCGCCGATCTGATCGTCCTTGCCCCATCGTCCCCAGTTTGACAGGTCCTTCTTCCAGCGTTCGTATTCCGCCTCGGTTACGGTGCGGCTGGGTGTGGGTACCACAGCCTGGGAGGACAGTTTGCCGACCGCCAGCATCCCAATCAGCAACACGAGCAGACAGGATCTCATCGTCCCTCCTCACGGATAGCCAAGCGATTCATCTCTGTGATTCCACAAACAATTGCTTGCGGAAGCACTAACCACGACCTACCTCAGCGGGCCGTGTAGGTCTTACTAAACCCGGTGCGGCCGTTCGTGACGGTGAACGTGCCGTCCCGCCCGACCGACGC
>Ga0156329_1420_pt1 | contig 20270 bp, 15 predicted proteins | sample RifCSPlowO2_12_FD_107977 | JGI IMG/M metagenome (GOLD analysis project Ga0156329, IMG submission 107977) | Acidobacteria bacterium RIFCSPLOWO2_12_FULL_60_22 | reverse complement strand
TCCTCTTTCCGAAGAAGCCGTCCACATTCGTCAGGAGCACCAGAGCATCGGCTTCCAGCCCGCTCATCACGAGCGCGGCCAGGCGGTCGTTGTCGCTGAACGCAACTTCTCGCGGACCCGCGTTGAGCGGCGCAAGCTCGGCGGTCGAGACCGTGTCGTTCTCATTGATGATGGGGATCACTCCGAATTGAAGCAACTTCTCGATGGTGTGCTGGAGATTCGAGTAGCGGCGCCAGATCGTAAAGTCTTCCTCGGTCAGCAGGACCTGAGCGACTTTGATCTCCCAGGCGGAAAACAGCCTCTTGTAGGCGTCCATGAGCAAGCTTTGGCCGACGGCAGCGCACGCCTGCTTCGTCACCAGGTCGCGCAACCGCGAGTGGTGCAAGCCCAGCCAGGCTCTGCCCAACCCCACCGCGCCCGAGGATACCAGCACCACTTGCCGGCCGGTTTTCACCAATCCGGCAATCGAACGCACGAGCGGCTCCACGCGCTCCGTGCAGAGGTTCCCCTCCGGCCCGGTTACCGTGCTCGTGCCGAGCTTGATGACGATTCGTCGCGCAGCCCGCAGGCGCCTTCCGCGTTCGGCTTCCAGCCCGTGTTCTTCCGGCACGCATCACCTCGACAGAACGGCGCGGCGCAAAGTTACTCCCCGTCGCTGCTAGACCATTTTCATCGTTGGTATATAGCGGATTGGGAGTCGTCAGGGCATGGCTTTAGCCATGCCGAGAGCGTGCGTTTGCATTTCGGCTTTAGCCGCTTAGGTTTGTTCTTCCGCAACATTGGCTGACACAAACACACCTCAGGGGCTAAAGCCCGGATCTATTTTGGGCGTTTACGGCACGACTAAAGTCGTGCCCTGACGTCGCGCTACGAACTATACACCAACTGTGAAACCGCTCTAGCCTCCGGAGAAGAAGCGCGGGCAGCCGGCGGGGCCAGCTCGGACATCTTCATTGCGCCGCGATGTCATTGGGAGGCAGCGGGAGGCGGCAGGAGTGTATAGGAAGACGAAAGCGCGATCGCGTTGTGCAATGTGCGATAGAGAGGACAACGCATGGCGTACAGGCCATGCACGCGCTCTACGGTCTCGCGGACCTGCTCTGGGGCTGCCAGCCGCATGGCCACATGGATGCGGCGGATCACCAGCACGCCCTCCTCCTTTTCCACTTCGCCGGTCACCTCTGCGGTTAACCGCCCGTCGCTGGCATCGATGTGGCGCGCCTCCAGCGCGCCTCCAAAAGTGCCGAGCATTCAACCGGCGGTCGCAGCGATGGTGTAGTCCAGCGTGGACGCGTGACTTTCCTTGATTTTGGCAGGATCGACTTTGTAATGCTCGGCGATGGCGCCGTGAACGCTGAAGTAGACCGGCTGGGACTCGCCGGGCAGGTAGGCAATGCGCAGCGGCCCGCTTTTTCGCTCGATGCGCACTTTCGATACGTACACCAGTTCGGACATACGGCCTCGCTCTCCGCTAACCATTCTACTGCGAATTGCCATTTTCCCGGATGGATTTTCGCGCGAAAACGGCCCAGACGAGCCGCGCTGCCATCCAAACGAGTCCTTTGCGATTTGAGCTTGAACCGACCCGGCGGTCGGCATATAGTGTTGCGGATAGGGAAACGTGGAAATCGGGAATTCCGGCTGCTGCGGATGGGCGGCGGGATCGTGTGGCGCATTCATTGTCAGAACAGGGATTCCATTGGATGCGTCAGGGAGGAAACGATGGGGAAAAGAGGGTTCGCGGTTTTTGCTTGGCTGGCATTATTCTGGAGCGCCGGCGCGCCCAACGCCGTAGCGAATGTAGTGGACGACGTGGCGCAGGCGATCGGGGCCACTAACTTGAAATCCATTCAGTATTCCGGCAACGGATACGTCTTTGCATTTGGTCAGAATTACCGTCCCGATGGCCCCTACCCCAAATTCCATGCGAAATATTCCCGTGTGGTGGATTACGAGAAAGGCCTTTCGCGGGAGGAGACCGTGCGGACGCAATTTGAGAATCCGCCTCGCGGCGGAGGAGGACAACCTCTTTACCGGGAGGCGCGCGGGGCGGCCTTCGTGAACGAGAACTCTCCCTGGAACGGCAGCGCGCTGGCGCTCACGCCGCACGGTTGGGCCAAGACGGCGAGGACTGCGAACCCCACCCTGACGTCGAAGACCGTCAACGGCAAACCCATGACCGTCGTTTCGTTTACCGTGAGAGGAAAGTACAAGGTGGACGGATACGTCAACCAACAGAATTTGCTCGAAAAAGTGGAAACCTGGACGCCCAATCCGATCCTCGGCGACATGCTGATCGAAACGAGCTATTCCGACTACCGGGACTTCGCCGGCGTGAAGGTTCCGATGAAGATCGTGCAGAAGCAGGGCGGTTTCCCGGTCCTGGACCTGACGGTGAGCGAGGTCCAACCAAACGCGACGGCCAATATCGAACGGCCCGGGGGGCCGGGAGGGGCGCCGGGACCCGCCCGCGTGGAATCCCAGAAGATCGCGGCCGGCGTGTGGTATCTCGCCGGAACCCCCGACCCGAACAGCATGGCCGTGGAGTTCAAGGATTACACGGTCCTCATTGAGTCTTCCGTGACCGAAGAGCGTGCGCTCGCCAATATGGCGGAGGTGAAAAGACTGGTTCCCCATAAGCCGGTCCGCTACCACCTCAACAGCCACCACCATTCGGATCACGCCGCAGGACTCCGCGCCTATGTGGCCGAGGGTGTGACCATCCTCACACACGAGATGAACAAGCCGTTCTACGAGCGGACGGTCCTGAAGTCGCCCCGCACCTTGAATCCCGACAAGCTTTCCCAGAACCCGAAACCGGCCCAGTTTGTATGGGTGAAGGACAAGCATGTTTTGACCGACGGCAACCGCAGCCTGGAAATCTACCACGTTGACAATGGACACGCTGCGAACCTCTTGATGTCCTACCTGCCGAAAGAAAAATTGCTGTTTATCACCGATATTTTCAATCAGTTCGGCGAGCCTCGTCCCAACGATCCTCCTCCCGGAGTCGTTACCCCCTACTACGCGGCTCTCGGGGAAACCATCCGGCGGCTGAATCTGAATGTAGAGCAGATTGCGCCGTCCCACGGCAAGCAGGTCGTGCCAGTCGCCGTGCTGAACAAAACACTGGAGGGCACCGTGAAAGCGCCGGAAGTTCGGCCGCTTGGCAATTGATCCTGGGACACTACACCGGTTGGCGATGGCGGCTCCGCGATCGTCGCATTCTATGCGGCAGGGAGGAAACGATGTGGCAAAGAGGGTTCGCGGCTTTTGTGTTGCTGGCATTATTCGGCAGCACCTGCATGGGGCAGGACGCAGGGAAGGTAGTAAACGATGTGGCGCGGACAATGGGCGCCACCAACCTGAAGTCCGTCCAGTATTCCGGCAGCGGATTCATCTTTGGTTTCGGCCAGAGTTATCAACCCGGCGGCCCCTGGGTCAAATTCAACCTCAAGAGTTACGCCCAACTGGTGGACTACGAGAAAGGCGCTTCGCGGGAGGAAAACGTTCGGACGTATTTGGACCCTCCGGACCGGGGTGGAACGGCTTTATTCATCGGGGAGCTGCGGCAAGTTGCCTTCCTGAGCGGGGACGCGGCCTGGAACGCAGGCCCGGGCGGCGCCCCGGCTCCGGCCCCCGCGGCGGTGGAGGAACGCCAGCTTCGGCTCGCCATCACACCGCACGGTTTTCTGAAGGCGGCGATGGCTGCGCATCCCACCATGCAGTCCAAGACGGTGGACGGCAAACGCCTGTCCGTCGTCTCGTTCACCTGGAAGGGGAAATACAAGGTAAACGGGTACGTCAACGGCCAGAATCTGCTCGAAAAAGTGGAGACCTGGATGCCCGAACCCTTCCTCGGCGACGTGCTGGTGGAAACGATCTACTCGGACTATCGCGATTTCTCCGGCGGGAAGTTTCCGGGGAAGATCGTGCAGAATCAGGGCGGTTTCCCGGTCCTGGACCTGACCGTGAGCGAGGTTCAGCCGAACGCGCCAGCCTCGCTCGATGTGCCGGAGGCGGCCCGGCAGCCCGTCCCGCCGGTCGGCCGCATCGAGACGCTGCAGATGGCGGACGGCGTGTGGTTTCTGACGGCGCCCGTCGGCCCCAACAGCGTGGCCGTCGAGTTCAAAGATTACGCGGCCGTCGTCGAGGGGCCGTTCAGTGAAGAGCGCTCGCTGGCCGTGATGGCGGAAGTGAAAAAGCTCGTACCCAACAAGCCGCTCCGCTACCTGATCAACACGCACCACCATTTCGACCACGCCGGCGGAATCCGCACCTACGCGGCCGAGGGCGTGACCATCCTCACACACGAGATGAACAAGCCGTTCTACGAGCGGACGGTCCTGAAGTCGCCCCGCACCTTGAATCCCGACAAGCTTTCCCAGAACCCCAAAGCGGCCAAGTTTGTGACCCTAACGGATCAGTACGTCCTGACGGACGGCAGCCGCAGTCTGGAACTCCACCTGAGCCAAGGCAATGGGCACAATCCGGGGCTCCTGCTGGTCTACCTGCCGAAAGAGAAGTTGCTCTACCAGCCCGATTCCTTTACGGCCCCCCCGCCGGGCGCGCCTCTGCCTCCGGCCGTCAACATGGTCAACGCCCGCAACTTGAATCTCCAGGCGAACCTCGAACGGCTGAAGCTCGATGTGCAGCAAATTATGGCGGCCCACGGCCGCGTGATGCCCATCGCAGACCTGCGGAAAGCAATTGGGAAGGCCGATTAAACTACGCGCATCTGCAAGGTTGTTGAAAAACCGTTTCGCGCTGTCATCCTGAGCCCTTCGCTTGTCATTCTGAGCAAAGCGAAGAATCTGCTTTTCATTTCCGACATCGAAAACAAAAGCAGATTCTTCAGCCCGGCAAACACCGCCGGGCTTCAGAATGACACCTTTCAGGATTTTTCAACAACCTGTTACATAAGGCCGGCTTGGGGTGAATTCCCCGGTACTCCCAGAAACCGTGCCTTGATTTCTTGATTGTCCCAGAGTGCTTCCGGGCTGGAAGAATAAACAATTTTCCCCTTGCTCATCACGTGCACAAAATCCGCCACCTTCACTGCCAAAGCAATATTCTGTTCCACCAGAAGAATGGAGATGCCTTCGTCCCGCAGCCGTAGAATCAGCCGGGCAACCTCCCGGACCAGGGCCGGCGCCAAACCTTCGGTGGGTTCGTCCATCAGGAGAAGGACGGGATTGGCGGCCAGCGCTCTGGCAATGGCTAACATTTGTTGCTCGCCGCCGCTCAATTCGTCTCCCCGGTGATCCGAGCGCTCCTGGAGGCGCGGGAAGAGGGAAAATATCTTCGGGATGTCCCACTGTCGCCTGCCGGAATTCCGCGATGCGACGGCCAGATTTTCTTTGACCGTGAGCGAAGAGAAGATTCGGCGTCCTTGCGGGACTAAGCCGATTTGCATGCGGCTGATCTTATGAGCAGGAAGATGCGCGATATCCACCCCATTGAAGAGGATTTGACCATCCCGCGGAGGTGTAAACCCGACGGTCGAGCGGACCAGAGTGGTTTTGCCGACCCCGTTGCGTCCCAGCAGGGCCGCTACGCTTCCTTTTGTAACATGCAGAGTGACTCCCTGCAATACATGGCTATGGCCATAATAGGTATGGATATCGCTAATCTGTAACATCAAGGTTACCCAACGTCGGCTCCCAAATAGATCTCCTGCACGATTGGATTGGCTCTAATTTCTTCCTTATCACCCTGCGCCAGGACTGCTCCCTGGTGAAGGACGGTTAATTGTTCAGCGAACTCAAAAGCAACGTCCATGTCATGTTCAATCAGGAGAATGGTAATGGCCGGGTCCAATTTCTGGAGCAGGAGATGCATGGAGTGAGTTTCCGAGGAGGAGAGTCCAGCCATCGGCTCATCCAAAAGAAGGAGGCGCGGCCGGCCAGCCAGTGAGAGAGCTACTTCCAGCTTCCGCTGATCTCCGTAGGAAATATTTTTGGCCAACTGGCCGCTCATTTCCGAAAGTTCAAACTCCTGGAGAAGACTTCTGGACCTTTCCAGTAAGTGGCCGTACGAGGAAAGCGGACGATGCATCACGAACTTGGTTCGTTCCAAAGCCTGGCAAGCCAGCAGGAGATTCTCGGAGACGGTGAGCTGGGAGAAAAGGTTGGTGATTTGAAACGTCCTGGCGATCCCCAGCGCCGCCCGTCGGTCCGGTCCCAATCCGGTCACGTCTTTCCCGGACAGAAGGATTCTTCCCTCCGTTGCTCGAACCTCGCCGCTGATGAGATTAAACAGGGTTGTCTTACCGGCGCCGTTTGGTCCTATGAAGACATGCCTCTCTCCGGGCTGAATCGCCAGGCTGACCTTGTCAACGGCCCGGAGTCCGCCAAAATCCCGCGAGAGATTCTCCAGAACTAAACACGGAGCAGACTGTTTCACCTTCGATCCTTAGGAACCGGGGAAGCCTTTCCTTTTCGCGCCCTGCATTCCGCTTTCAGGCTGATCCTTTTTTTCCGAAGGCCGCACCGTCACCGGCAAGGTGGCCTCATTTGCCTTCATGGCTTGGAAAAGGAATAGCTCCGCGTATAGAGAGGGAGCTTCAGGTATTCCATCGGGTTGTAGTTCCAGAATTGGGAAACGTTTGGGAAAGTATAGATGACCACATTCTGAAGCTCTCCATTCACCCTCTCCACCCTCCGGACGTACTGATTCTGAATCGGGTTCCCATAGTCATCCAATTCCATCGGGCCGCGCGGCAAATCCGTCAGCTTCACTTTGTGAAGCGCCTCCAAAAACGCAGCCGAGTCTTCCACGTTGCCATGGACGGCCTCGACGGCCTTTACGATCCATTTCGCTCCTGTATACATGCTTTCCGCATAATAACTGGGGAGTTTGCGGTTTCTGCTGCGATAGGCCTTCACAAACTCCTGGTTCGCCGGATTTTCCAACGCTGCGCTGTAATGGAGGATGGTAATAACCCCCAGAGCTTCGTTCCCCATAAACGGCAGCACATGTTCGTCCGTGGTGGTTCCACTCCCAATCAAAGGGAGCCTTCTCTTCAGTCCAAACTCTTCATACTGCTTTAGGAACTGCAGCGCCGCCCTTCCCAGGAACAGCGCATAAACCGCATCCACGTCTCTGGAGATCTGAACCAGATACGGAGCAAAGTCCACCACGGTGACGGGACACCATATTTTTTGGGTGATCTTTCCACCCGAGGCCTCAAACGTCCTTTGGAATCCGCCCACCGACTCCCAGCCGAAAGCGTAGTCGAGCGCAATGGTCGCCACGCGCCGGAACTTCAGAGACTGGTAGGCATATTCCCCAAACGCGTGATTGGGTTGGCTGGCGGTCCAGCCGGTCCGAATGATCCACTGGCTCCGCCGCCGTTGCGTCAGATCATCCCCCGATACGACCGGATACAGCATCGGAATCTTTCGGGTGTCAATATACGGCGCCAGCGCATACCCGGTAGACGTCAGCAGAGGGCCGGCCATCATGTGAACCTGATCCTTCTCCACCAGCTTGCGGGTCTTCGTGAGGGCGACGGCTGGAATGGCTTCGGAATCCTCCACCAGGAGTTCGACCCGCCGCCCGGCGGCTTGGTATCCGATCTGCTCCAGGTACAGTTGAAGGCCATTGAGGATGTCCCTGCCGTTCTGAGCGTATCCGCCCGAAAGAGGCGCGATAAAGCCGATTTTGATCGGACCTCTCACTTGGGCCGGCACGGGTAGCCGGGCGAGCGCAATCAGGATCGCTGTGATTCCGATGAGAATAGCCCGATTCCGTCTCATGCATTTCTCCGGGAGGAGTCCGGTCCCTGCTTGTCACTCGTCACGGTTCACTCCTCACTGCTTGCCCGGTTGCAACCCGATCCGGAGCAACTTCGCTGCGGTGCCGCCGAGCATCGCTCTTCGCTCCGCGTTACTCAAACCCGGCGTGCGGAGAATGTGGTCCACGGCAGCGGGGTCCCCCATGCCGTAGGGATAATCCGTGCCGAGGACGATTTGGCCGGCGCCGGCTTCGGCGGCCAGATGCCGCAGACCCTCGGCGGTGAAGACGATGGAATCAAAATAAAGCTGCTTGAGATATTCACTCGGAAGTTTCTGGACCGGTTTGCAATTCGCAGGAAAGTTGCCGTTGAAGTTCACACAATGATCCGAACGGCCGATGTATGACGCCAGGAAGCCGCCGCCATGGGCCGCGCAGATTTGGAGTCCGGGAAAACGGTCCAGAGTCCCCTCGAAAATCAAATGGGACAGCGCCACGGTCGTTTCCAAGGGATTCCCGATCACATTGCCCAAGGTGCCATTTCCCTGGAACCGCCGCTGGCCGTCCGGAAAGCCCTGCGGATGAATGAAAACCAGGGTCGCCAGTTCCTCGGCCTTGGCCCAAAAGGGGTGAAACTTGGGCGCGGACAGCTCCTCGCCGTTGACGCTGCCGCCGATCATGGCGCCCCGCAGCCCCAGCTTTTTGACGGCCTCTTCCAACTGCTCCGCGGCCAGATCCGGATGCTGCAACGCCACGGTTGCCAGGCCCACGAAGCGGTCCGGGTAGGCGGCACACAGTTCCGCAATTCTTTCATTCTGCAGTTGGATGATCCGGCGAGCCAGGTCCGGGTCCGTCCGGTACCAAAAGGGGTTGATGCCGACGGCCTGCACGTCAATTCCCTGCTCGTCCATTTCCGCCAAACGATTTTTCACATTGCGCGGGTCGAGCTGCGGACCCTTCGGCGTATTGGGGTCGGTCTGGCCGACTTGAACGTTGATCGCCTGCGGATCGCCCTGGATCAGCTCCCAGGCATCGGGGATGGTAACGTGGCAGTGAACATCCACGGTCCTCACTCGACGGCCGCCCACCACAACTTGGCGGCGTTTCCCACCGCTGCCAGCCTGAAAAGACCCGAGCGCAGAATCCGCCAGGCCGCAGCCTACGAAGAAGATTCCCGCCGTTGCGCTGGAACAATCTCTCAAGAATTCCCTGCGATTGTACATGCCTCCTCCATAGCAGTTGGTTGAAAAACCCCAAAAGGTGTCATTCTGAAGCCCGGCGGTGTTTGCCGGGCTGAAGAATCTGCTTTTGTTTTCAACGTCGGAAATGAAAAGCAGATTCTTCGCTTCGCTCAGAATGACAAGCGAAGGGCTCAGAATGACAGCGTAATACGGTTTTTCAACAACCCGTTAGCCCTCGCTCCCCCTGCGCCTTCCCGAAAAACGGTTCCACAGCCCTTGCGGGGCAAAGAAGATCGTGAGAATGTAGATCGCGCCCAAAATGAGCAGCCAGCGGTGAGTGTAGGCGCTGATGAAATTCTTCAGAAAGACGATAATTCCCGCCCCGAGCGCCGGACCCGCCAAGGTTCCCGGACCTCCCAAGGTCACCATTAAGAAAAGCTCAAAGGAGGCCGTAAGGTCCAGGTAACTCGGGCTAACAAAACCATTGTAATAAGCCCAGAACACTCCCGCCACACTCCCGAAAGCTCCGGCCACGATGTAACTCAAGTACCGATGGAGCCAAGTGTTGATGCCCAAACTCCTCATACGGGATTCGCTCTCGCGAATCCCTTTCAGGCTGAGGCCGAAGGGAGAGCTGACGAAGATGGCCATGAGTACGCCGCAAACCCCAAACACAAACAAGGTCACATAATAAAAGGGAATGGGACCGGCCAGCGACATTCCCGCGTGCGCCTCCAGCCTGGGGATGCCGGAGATACCGTTGTCCCCGCCCGTCATAGGAATCCAGCGGTAGCTCAGCCCCCAAAGAACCATTCCCAACGCCAGAGTAATCATTAAGAAGTAGACACTTTTCACATGAGAAACAAAGAGGCCAAACACGGCACTGAGTAGCGTGCCGATGAGTACGCCACTCGCCAGGCAAAGCCAAAACCCAGCGTGGTGGCGGGTGGATAGGATGGCAACCGTATAAGCTGCGACTCCAAAAAATCCGGCATGACCAAAGGAGGGCATTCCCGTGTATCCCACGAGTATGTCGAGGCTCATGGCCAGGATGCCAAAAATGAGCATCTCAGTGAGCAAGCCTACCCAATAGGAACTCACAAGGAGCGGCAAGCCTGCCAGGATGACGAAGACCAGAATCAGTCCCGCCAGATTGCGTTTCAGATTCGAGGTATCGTTAATTTTCTTACCCTCTTCCAAGAAGTCCCGTAGGCTTGAGCGCCAGTACAATCACCATCGGGGCGAAGAGCGTGAAATAAGACAGCTCGGGGACCAGAGCTTTTCCAAAATTATCGGTCAATCCCACCAAAATGCTCCCGGCAACCGCTCCCTTCAGACTTCCCATTCCCCCCACAATGACGACCACGAACGCCAAAGGAAGAAGGTCAAAATCCATTCCGGGATACCCCCCCAGAATGGGGCCGCCCATCACTCCCCCGAAAGCAGCCAAACCGGCTCCTGCGGCAAAGATGACGCCCGAAAGCAGAGCCACATTGATGCCCACGGCCCCTGCCATTTCCGGATCATCTACCGCCGCTCGCAATTTTGCGCCGAGCAGAGTTTTTTCACTCAGAAGCCACAGAAGGAAGGCAACCAAGCCGGCAATGAGTATGACGAAAAGACGATAGACCGGAAAAACGACGTCATGAAAATCAATGGACCCGTGGAACAGGGGCGGATAGGGAAGGGTGAATGGATCGCCGCCCCAAATCAATAGAGTTGCATCCCGGAATATCAAGGCAAATCCCATTGTGATCATCATTTGGGCAAGACTGTGCGAGGCAAACCGGCGTAAAAAGAAGCGTTCCATTCCTAAGCCGATCACTCCAACAATCAACACGGCTGCGATAGCGCCCAGAAATAAACTATGGGTCCGCTTGACCACGGTCAGAGCAATGTAGACTCCCAGCATGTAGTAGGAGCCATGTGCGACGTTTACGATTCGCATGACTCCAAAAACAAGAGTGAGGCCACTGGCCATTAGAAAGAGCAATGCCGCGGAGAAAAGTCCATTCAGCGTTTGGCTGATTAGATATACCATTGGGACATCGTCTTAGCAATTTATTGAAAAATGCCTGCGAGATGTCATTCCGAAGTCCGGCGGTTTTTGCCGGGCTGAGGAATCTGCTTTGTTTTCAATGAAACGTCATGAAGTGCAGATCCCTCGCTTCGCTCGGGATGACAGGAAAAATAGTTTTTCAACAAACTGTTAATCGAGTTTGTTTCGGTTCCTGGGACGTTGCGCAACTCCTGATTGCCCGAATGAGGCGTTCCTACTTTTCCCGGCGGCGGGAGCGACGCAACGGAAACGGCGTGCCGTTACTTTCACAGCAACGCCCCACACTCTTTCAGCCTACTATCTCTACCTGAACTTCCTTCTACCTGTCAAGTACATCAATGTAATCCCGGTGATGTAAGAGGTTGTTGAAAAACCCACGTAGGACAGGCATTCTTGCCTGTCGCCCGTCGGCAGGTTGCTGCAAACAAGAGACAGGCAGGAATGCCTGTCCTACCCGCAACGAGCAGTACAGGGTTTTTCAACAACCCGGTAAATCTCTGTGAGTAAGAGTGGGAAAGGTGTCAGTTGGTTTTTGCATCGCGGCAAGAACCTAATCCTAGAAATTCCCGCTTGACACGAACCTGGGGCGGAGCGTAGATTCAGGGCCATTGCAGGGTCTTTGGTCTCAAAGCTTAAGAAGGTCGCCATGAAAAACATGGACGCGGTGGAAGGGGAATCTGGCCGGTCGCACTCTGGCGGCGTGCCGAGGCGGGAATTTCTGATCGGGCTGGCCGCGCTCGGCGCCGCTGCCCTCCTCCCGCAAGCTCGGTCGGCGGCACAGACGGGAGCCGCTCCCATCCGGCCGTTCCGGATCGACACCCACCACCATTTCTCGGCGCCCGGATTTGTCGCCGCAATCAGGGCCAGGAACACCGGCCAGACCCCTCTGATGGAGTGGACGCCCCAAAAGTCAATCGAGGACATGGACAAGGGCGGCGTGGCCACCGCCATCCTGTCGATCAGCGAACCGAACGTCTGGTTTGGCGACGACGCCGCAGCACGCCAGCTCGCGCGGGAGTGCAACGACTACGGGGCACGGTTGATGGCGGATCATCCGGGCCGTTTCGGCTTCTTCGCCGCGCTGCCGCTGCCCGACGTGGATGGCGCCCTCCGCGAGATCGCATACGCTCTGGACACCCTCCAGGCGGATGGCGTCTGCATGATGACGAGCCACCATGGTAAATATCCCGGCGACCCCGCCTTCGCGCCGGTGATGGACGAACTCAACCGGCGCAAGGCGGTCGTCTATTCCCATCCCTCCCGGGCCGCCTGCTGTCAGAACCTCCTTCCGCAAGGGTCCGGTCTGGAAGGCGAACTGGTGCAGGACACCACCCGCGCGATTACCAGTGTGCTCTTCAGCGGCACGGTCGTGCGGTGCCCGGACATCCGCTTCCTCTGGTCCCACGGCGGCGGCACGGCGCCGTACATTACCAGCCGCCTGAGCGGAGCGGCGGCGAAGCTGCCGAAAGGACTGATCTACGAGCTGCAGAAGTTTTATTACGACACCGCGCAGGCGTTTAACCCTTACACATTGCCGTCCTTTAAGAAGCTCGTCCCGGTATCGCACATTCTATTCGGAACCGATTTCCCGTTCGGCGCCGGTTCGGCGTCGGTGGCTCAGGGGCTGCGGGAGAATGGAGAATTCAGCGCCAGCGAGATGCGCGCCATCGAGCGCGAGAACGCCCTGGGATTGTTCCCGCGGTTCCATAAAACATAAGCACACCGTGCCCGGGTGATTTTGCTTGACACCATCCGGCAGCCAGCACACAATTCAGGAAAAGGTTAGAGTTAAAATCGGAAATTTCGGGGAAAGCTCGCTTCGCGATGTGACGGGCATCGAAGGGGAGCCAAGACTGCGGAAGAAGACGGCAGAGGGCGTGTTTTCAGCAGCCCGGTTCCGTAGCCGCAATCCCGCTGCAAAGGAGACAAAAAATGCAATCCAGTAAGAGGATCCTGGTTTTGTTGGGCGCGTTGCTGCTGGGGACGTCCCTTTTGAAGGCGCAGACTGCAACCGGGTCCATTTCCGGCGCCGTTCAAGATGAAAGCCGGGCGGTGGTTCCGAACGCGAACGTGGTGATCACCAACGTGGACACGGGAGTGTCCCGGTCATTGACCACCGACGGGGCCGGCCGGTATCACGCGCCGGGACTCCTCCCGGGTCATTACGAAGTGCAAGCGCAAGCCGAGGGCTTTCAGACCGCCGTGCGAAAAGGGATTCAATTGACGGTGGGAAGCGAATTGGCGATTCACCTTTCCTTGCAGGTAGGACAGGTGGCGCAGACCACCATCGTCACCGCCGAGGCCCCGCTGGTCGAGACCGTGACCAACACGCTGTCGGGCCTGGTGGACGACCGGGCCATCCGCGACCTCCCCCTCAATGGCCGCAGCTTCGACCAGTTGATCAGCTTGCAGTCGGCGGCGCCCACGATTCAAGCCCGGGTCCGCACCAGTCTGACGGGGAGCGCCAACGTGTTCAGCGTCAGTGGCGCCAGGACGCAGTCGAACCAGTACCTCATGGACGGCACCGAGGTGGTCGGCGCAGGCTCCGTTACCACGCAACCGGGCGGAGTGCTCGGCACCAACATGGGGGTGGAGGCCATCCGGGAGTTTCAGGTCTTGACGAGCAACTACAGCGCCGCTTACGGGAAACGGTCCGGCGGCGTCATCAACATTGCCACCCGTTCCGGGACCAACCAGATTCACGGCTCCGCTTTTGAGTTTCACCGCAACGATAATCTCGATGCCCGAAACTTTTTCGATGTGGACCCGGCGAATCCCCTGGAGCGCAGCGATCCGCCGGAATTCAAGAGGAACCAATTCGGAGGGGCTTTGGGTGGTCCTCTCCTGCGGGACAAGAGCTTCTTCTTCGGAACGTACGAGGGGCTGCGGGAAGCACTGGGCTTGACCAGCCTTTCCATCGTGCCGGATGGAAACGCGCGGCTTGGCTGCCTGCCGGCCGCGGGTTCCCAGGTGGCCGGCTGTCCGGCGGGGTTCAGGAGAATTGCAGTCAACCCTGCTGTGGTCCCCTACCTGGGCTTGTTTCCCGCCCCCAATGGCCGGAACTTTGGTGACGGCTCCGCCGAGTCGCTCAATTTTCCCACCCGTCCCGGCTCGCAGGACTTTTCCCTGGTGCGCGTAGATCACCGGTTTTCCGATCGGGATGCGCTGTTTGGACGCTACAACTTTTCCGATGCCCGGGTGGTGAATTCCGAACCGAACCCGAATTTTCAGCGCACGGACGAGAACCGCGACCAGATAGCGATGATCGAGTACAAGAGGACCTATGCAACGCTGCTCAACTCGTTTCGCTTTGGGTACACGCGGGGAAGTGTTTTTACCGATTCGCTCCCCGCGATTGAGATCGACCCTTCGCTGCGCTTCCTGGAAGGGGCCAAGACGGTAGGAACCATTACCTTCAGCAGCACCGCTGCGGGCGGCCCGTATACCGAAACCGGAACCAGCACGGGGGCGGAGCGGCATTTCGTCGTGAACCAGTTTGACTGGCAAGACATGGTTTACTATTACCGTGGCGCTCACTCGTTCCAGTTCGGGGCGCAGGTGCAGCGCATCCAGCACAACGAAAACTTCCAGAACAGCCTGCGGGGAGCTTTCCAGTTCGATGACTTGGATACTTTCCTGACCGGACGGCCGGTGCTGTTCCGGGCGCCTTCGCCCACCGGAAGCGGCGATGCCACCAAGGCTTACCGGATGAGCTTCTACTCCGCGTTCGGCCAGGATGACTACAAAGTCACTCCCCGTCTCACGCTGAACCTGGGATTGCGCTATGAGAAGATGTCCGTACCAACCGAAGCCAGCGGAGACCGCATCTCCAACTTCCATACGCAGAGCGTCAATGGCCAGAGGGTACTGGAAACGAACCCGCATTTGGGGAGTCCGTTTTTTCAGTCCCACAACAATATTTTTGCCCCCCGGGTCGGTTTCGCCTGGGATATGTCGGGCAACGGGACGACGGCAATCCGGGGCGGCTTCGGTATTTTCTACGACCAGATCGAGAACGAATTCCGATTCTTTACGTCCAATAACGCGCCCTTTTTCAGTCTCACCGACGTGGGCAACGCGCCATTTCCCTTGGGATTCTCCGCCGGGCCGGGAGCTTCGCGGGCCCCTACGCCGGACGCGATTGATTTCAATCTGGACGTGCCCACCCGGCTGCATTGGAACTTCGGCGTCCAGCGCCAGATCACTCCCAACACCGTTTTCAATGCGAGTTACGTGGGTTCCCACTCCTATCACCTGACGCGAAACTCCGACGCCAACACCAGAGTGCCCCAGATTCAGCCGGATGGAAGGAAGCGGTATGTGGGCGGTCCTCGCAAGAACCCGGCGCTGGGAGGAAGCCGGGTGGTTAGCTCGGACGTGAACTCCTCCTATCACTCGCTCCAGTTGGACTTCAACCAGCGGCTCACCCGCGGGCTGCGATCCAAGTTTTCCTTTACCTACGCCAAGAATATTGACGATGCTTCCGCCACCATTACGAACCACGCATTGGGCGGGGCGCAGACTACGCAAGACCCGGATGATCCCCGCGGCGACCGCGGCCTTTCCGCCTATGACGTGCGGAGAAACCTGGTCGTGAACTTCAACTATGAGGTTCCTTCCGGCAACTGGACGGGTGCGGCAAAGACGGTCTTGGGGGGATGGCAGCTCGGAACCATCCTCACGATCCAGGATGGGACTCCCTTTACTGCCCAGACTGGTTTTAGCCGCTCCGGAGATCAGGCCCGGAGCCTCGCCGACCGGACGGACTTGCGGCCGGGGGCCGGCAAGAATCCGGTCCTCGGCGGGCCGGACCGGTATTTCGATACCAGCGCCTTCGTCCTGCAACCAGTGGGTTTCTATGGCAACCTGGGCCGCAATACCCTGATCGGTCCCGGAGTGGTGAATTTCGACTTCAATCTGGTGAAGGAGACGCAGTTGTCGGAGAGGATGCGGCTCGATTTTCGCGCGGAGTTTTTCAATCTGTTTAATCACGCCAACTTCTTCATCCCGGACAATAGTATCTTCCAAACCAATGGAAACGTCCGGGGCGCGGCGGGGCGGATCCAATCCACCACCACCACCTCCCGCCAGATTCAGTTCGGATTGAAACTGCTGTTCTGACCGGGGCGCGGTCCCCGATTCCCAGTCCTCCCGTATGGAGAATTCAGCGCCAGCGAGATGCGCGCCAGCGAGCGCGAGAACGCCCTGGGATTGTTCCCGCGGCTGAAACCATGCGCGCCACCGGCCCCCTCCCTGAGAACTTTCCCGTTTGTCCAAGGATTGCCGCTTAGGACGCAGCGGCTGGCGCAGTCTGCCTTGCCTCAGGAGTCATCTGTAGTACAATAATTCGTTTTTACCGCCCGAGAACGAGCGCTTTCCATTCCCGTCGCGCCGATCGTCCACTCCAGGAGGAGAGCCACTATGTCGTGGGCAATGCAACGAATGCTCGCGGTCGTTGCCACCGCGTCGGTCGTCCTACTGTTTACCGCAGCCGCGCAAGGGCAAGCGCCATCGCGCTGGGTGAAGCTGGCGCCATTCCCGGAACCGGACGAAGAGCTTTACGGCGTCGCGGCGAACGGCAAAATGTATGTCCTCGGCGGGTTCGCTGGCGGGAAGATGGGACGGGTGTACGAGTACGATCCCGCCACCGATCAGTGGACCCCAAAGAAGCCGATGGCGCGTCCCGTGCACCACCAGGCGATGGTGGAATACCGCGGCAAGATTTACGTGTTCGGCGGCTTTGTGAATCAGCCGGTTTCCGGAGGGCTGGCGGGGTGGGAGCCGGTGGACAATGCGTGGGAATACGATCCCGCAGCCGATTCCTGGAAGGCGCTCGCGCCGCTGCCGGACAAGCGCGGCTCCGCTGTTGCGGCGGAAGTCGGCGGCAAGATTTACGTGATCGGCGGCGCTATCCCTCAACCCAATACGAAGGAGACGGGAGTGTACCCCAACCGGCCGGCCCGCGCGACGGGTACCAACCAGATGTACGACCCGGCGACCAACCGCTGGGAAAGCCGCAGCCCCATGCCGACCGCGCGGAACCACGCCTTTGCGGGGGTCGTGAACGGCAAGATTTATGTCATCGGCGGCCGCGTCGGTCATTCCTTCATTTCGGTCGCCAGCAATACCGATGTCGTCGAGGAATACGATCCGGCGACCGATAGCTGGGGCGCGATCAAGGCGCGGATGCCCACCCCGCGGAGCGGAGGAGGCTATACGACCTACGGAGGCCGCATCTACACGGCCGGGGGCGAGCTGCAGACACCGCAGTTGCTGGCGGGCTTCCGGGCCTTGGAGGCGTACGAGCCTGCCACCAACACGTGGTCTATTCTCCCCGCGATGCCGCTTCCACGGCACGGTGTTGCCGCAGCGTTCGTCGGCAATCGTCTCCACCTGGTCAGCGGAAACATCGTGTCTGGGGGCGCACCGGACACGCAGGTCTCCACGGCATCTCACGACGTGTTGGAGGTCCCGGAAAAGTAGGGCGAGCCGAGAGGCAGCGGACCCCTCTGTGCCGGAGAGCAAAACGGCGCGCAGCAGAGCAGGATTGACGCGTCCCGTCCAACCGGAGGCCGCCGCGGCCTCGCGCTGCAACGGACTCTGCCCCGGAGTGTGACGAATCGGTAGTCCGGGTCTTTGGTTCGAGCAGTTTGTTGAAAAACTGTTTCACGCTTTCATTCTGAGCCCTTCGCTTGTCATTCTGAGCGAAGCGAAGAATCTGCTTTTCATTTCCGACGTTGAATACAAAAGCAGATTCTTCAGCCCGGCAAAAACCGCCGGGCTTCAGAATGACACCGTTCGGGGTTTTTCAACAAACTGCGAGATCGTTCGGGAAGAAAATTTATACTTGGGAGGAAATGTATGCTGAAACGTGTGGCAATGTTCATGGCAATCGTAATTGCCCTCGTGATCGGTTTCCTGCTGGGCAACAGGCTGGCGCCCGTCCAGGGGGCGGACGCACCCGGAACCGGCTTCGCAGCGGTCCCCGGTGAGAAAGGGGGCCAGGACGTGTGGGGACCGTACGAAGTGGTCGCGGACTGGCCGAAGCCCTTGAGCGCAATGCCGGGACATGATCCCAAGTGGAGCTGGGGATCGGCGGAAGGGATCTACGCCGAAAGCCCGGACCGGGTCTACCTCTTTCAGCGCGGCGAGCTGCCGGTATTGGAACGGCCGAAGAATACTCCCATCCCCCAATTCGGCCCGAGCCTCTCGTTCCCCACCAATGAGGTGCCGTTCCGGAACGCCTCGCAAGGCCCGGTGGCTGCCTTGCCGGGAGAGGGCGGGGACACCACCCGCTATACCGAGTGGCCCAATCATAGTTGGGAAGGCAAGATCAGCGTGGACGCCCGGTGGGAGAATTGCCTGGTGGTGGTGGACCGCAACGGCGCCATTGTCGAGGCCTGGACACAGTGGGACAAAATTTTCAAGCGGCCCCACGCCATTTACATGAACCCCTACGATCCGGAAAAGGCCGTTTGGGCGGTGGACGATGCGGCGCACGCCATCTTCAAGTTCTCGCACGACGGGAAACAGTTGTTGCAGACGCTCGGCACGCCCGGCGAGTCCGGCGACGATGACAAGCACTTCAACCGGCCGACCTTCCTGGCCTGGCTGCCGGACAGCAGCCTGTTCGTGGCGGACGGCTACGCCAACACGCGCGTCGTGAAATTCGACAAGAACGGCAAGTACCTGATGACCTGGGGGCAGAAGGGCACTCCGCCCAATGAGTCGCGCCCGGGCTACTTCAACTCGGTGCACGGCATTGCCGCCGATCCCGTAACCCGGCGGATCTACGTGAACGACCGCGCCAACCGCCGCGTACAAATCTTCGATGAGAACGGGAAATTCCTCGACTGGTGGAGCGTCGGCCCGTACCTGCAACTCCCGGGCGGCACTGGCGTCAGCACGGCGACGGTGTACTCTCTGTACATGCCCTCGGACCGGATGATCTGGGCCCCGGACGCCCGGACGTCGAAGATTCTGAAGTACGACCGCGAAGGGCACTTCCTGTATTCCTGGGGTACCCTGGGCATGTTTCCCGGAACGCTCTTTGGAGCGCATCAGATCAGCAGCGACCAGGAGGGCAATTTCTACACGGCCGAGGTTTCCAACGGGAAGTTCCAGAAGTTCCGTCCCCGGAAAGGCGCCAACCCGGCATTTTTGGTCGGCAAACCGGTCCGCTCGGCGTGGCAATAAGGCGCGCCCGCTGGTTGTCCGCGTGGCGCAAGCACCTGGGCCTGAACACCCGCGCACACCGCGGATGCAGAGCGGCAGGTGTGGCGTGCCGAAAGGACGGGCTTCCGTTCCCTGGATTATTCATGAGAATTTTGATGATATAGAACATTCCAGACCTGCGGAGGGGTGGTTCCCTTTCTCTAGCCCAGGCGTTTACGCCTGGGTCCAAGGGGGCCACCGACTGGTTCCAGCCCGCTTCAGCGGGCTTCTCAAAGGCGGCTTGAGCCATTGGCTCATCCAGGGCTGCAGCCGAAAAGAGGAAGGCCGCTCAAGCGGCCTCTCAATATAAATCGCTGCCAACCCCGGCCTGAAGGCCGGGGCTAGAGAAAAGGCGAAAGCAAACTTGCATCGTGAAAACGCAGCATTCGCAGAAACGAATCGAGCAATCAAATATTTCATATTACGGAGAGGAATAACGAAATGGATACAAGTTTCATAGGCCAGCCGCACCACTGGGACCCCCGCAGGGTCTACAGTCAGACCGGCGCCGACTGGCAACAGCGCGTGGATTTTGAGCGGCTGCGCAAAGACCGCTTGCAGCGGCTGCGGGAGCAAATGACCGCGCGCGATCTGGGGGCGCTGGTCCTGTTTGCCGGCGCCAACATCCGTTACGCTACCGGCTCCTACCAGGGGAATTGGAAATACAATATCAACATCCGCTACGTGGTGTTGCCGCAGGGCGGCGAACCCGTGCTCTTCGAGACGGCCGGCTCCGACTTGCAGTGCGCCAAGATTGACCTCCCCTGGATGGAGGGCCGCATCCGCCCTGCCATTACATGGCAATGGGCGGAAGGGGCTGTTCCCTTTATGGCGGGCAGAATGGCCAGCAGTGTTGCCGAGGTTTTGAACGAACACGGCGTTGCCAAGGAGCGCATCGGCATTGACAACCTGGACATGCAATCGTTGCAAGCCTTCCAGAATTGCGGCCTCAATATCGTGGACGGCTGGCCGGCCCTATCCGCCGCGCGCGTCATTAAGACCCCGGATGAAATCGAGCTGCTGAAGCAGGCCTCCAGCATTGGGGATGCTGCGATGTGGAGGATCAAATACGAGTGGCT
>Ga0156329_1037_pt1 | contig 20381 bp, 11 predicted proteins | sample RifCSPlowO2_12_FD_107977 | JGI IMG/M metagenome (GOLD analysis project Ga0156329, IMG submission 107977) | Acidobacteria bacterium RIFCSPLOWO2_12_FULL_60_22 | reverse complement strand
CGCAGATCAAGGCGGTTCAGGAAAAATACAAGCATCTGAAGATGAAAGACCCGCGCAAGCAGGAGATGACCAAAGAGACGATGGATCTCTATAAGAAGCACGGGGTCAACCCGGTCGGTGGGTGCCTGCCGATGCTGCTCCAGATTCCCTTCCTGTACGGTTTTTACAAGGTTCTAATCGTCAGCATTGAGATGCGGCACGCGCCCTGGATTTTATGGGTTCGGGACCTCTCGGCGCCGGAGCACATTACCATCAAGGTGCTTCCCATCCTGTTGTGCGCGACCCAGTTCGTTTTGCAGAAAATGAGTCCGGCCACCTCGCCCGATCCGACCCAACAAAAGATGATGATGTTTATGCCGGTGATGTTTTTATTTTTCTTCTGGAGTATGTCGAGCGGGCTGGTACTCTACTGGCTGACGGGCAACGTGGTGGGGATCGCCCAGCAGTGGTACATCAACCGGACCGAGTTACAACACCTGATAGAAGAGAAAAAGAGCGCTGCGGCGCGAAAGAAGCAGTCTTCGAACAAAAGGTAACATGACGGCACTTGAGATCGAAGCGATCCAGCAGCGATTGGAGCCGTTCTTGCAGCGGCTGCTCCGGCTGGCCCAGTTTGACGTGAAATTCCGGATCGAACCGGCCGGAACGCCGGGCATCGTCGTGAATTTCTCCGGTCCGGACTCCGACTTGCTCCTGCAACGAGGGGGGGAATTGCTGGAAACATTGGAATACATCTCGGGCAAGTTCCTCCACCTCTCTACCGACGAGCGGCTCCAGATCAGCTTTGACTGCCAGGATTTCAAGAGCCTGCGCGCCGAAGAGATGCGCCTGACCGCCGAGACGGCCGCGGAGCGTGTGCTCCAGACCGGAGAGCCCTTCGCCTTGAATCCCATGAACTCCCGCGACCGCCGCATCGTTCACCTGGCCCTGCGCGACAACCCGGCCGTCCGCACCGAAAGCCAGGGCGCTGATCCCTACCGCAAAATCGTCATTTTCCCTGCCGAGAAGAAATAGCCGGCTGCGAGCGAGAGACTTGCCGCGCTTTGCTGAGCGCGAACCGGCGGACCATCGAACAGCGATGAATACTGACGATACCATTGTGGCCATCGCTACGCCCGGCGGCCGGGGCGGGATCGGCGTAGTGCGGCTCTCCGGTCCCGACGTGCTGCGTATCGCTCAGCAGGTCTTGCGGCGGCCGAGCGATGTAGACCACCAGCTCGACCTGAAGCCGTGGCGCGTCCGCTACGCCGAACTGCCCGACGCCGAGGGGAAGGTGATGGACCGCGCCCTGGTCACGTATTTCCGCCAGCCGCACTCCTACACGGCGGAGGATGTGGTGGAGATCAGTTGTCACGGCTCGCCGGTGGTGTTGCAGTTCCTTGTGGGGCGATGCTTGTGGGCCGGGGCGCGGCTGGCCGAACCCGGCGAGTTTACCCTGCGCGCCTTCCTCAACGGGCGGATGGACCTCACCCAGGCCGAGGCGGTGCGCGACCTGATCCAGGCCCAGACGCTCTATCAGGCAAAAGTAGCGGCCCAGCAGATGGAAGGCGCGGTCTCGCACCGCATGGCTCCGTTCAAGAAGCAGCTTGTGGATTTGATCTCGCTGCTCGAAGCCGGAATTGATTTCGCCGAAGACGACGTTTCGGTGTTAGCTGCTACGGAGATTGAATCCCGCCTCGCCCCCATCGAGCAAGGGCTGGAAGAACTGGCCGAGAGCTTCCGCACCGGCAAGATCATCCAGCAGGGCCTGACGCTCGCCATCCTGGGCCGTCCCAACGTCGGCAAGTCGAGCCTCTTCAATTGCCTGCTCGAGCAGGACCGCGCCATCGTCACCGCCACCCCGGGAACCACTCGCGACCTGGTCTCGGAAACCGTCGAGATGGAAGGGGTCCCGCTGCGGTTCGTAGACACCGCAGGCATCCGCCAGGCGTTTGACGAAGCCGAGTCCATCGGCATTCGCAAGTCGTATGAAGCCGCCGCCGATAGCGACCTGGCGCTGCTCGTGCTGAACGGCGCGGAGGACCTGACCGCAGAAGACCGCGACCTGCTGGCGCGGCTCCACCCCCTCGGAAAGCTCCTGCTGGTCGTCAACAAATGCGATCTGCCCTTGCGGCTGTCGCGAGAGCAGTTGATCGAAGAGGTGCGAAAGCTGGGACTGGAGCCGTCCGAGCCGCGCGCGTTAGCAAGCGGTCCACTCGAACGCGAAGTGGTCAAGCAGCCAGAGCCGTACAGGGAACCCCCGACTCTCTTGGTCTCAGCCCTAGAAAGAAAGGGAATCGAGGAGCTGCGCCGGGCGATCCTGGAGACAGCGCTGCCGGCGCTGGCCGGGGAGCGGGAATCGCAGTTTCTGACCAACGTCCGCCAGGAGCGGCTGGTGCGGGAGTCGCTGGAAGCGCTGGCCGCCGCCCGCCGGACCCTCCTCGACGGCGTCCCGCATGAGATGCTGCTGCTCGATCTTTACAATGCTCTCCGGCCCCTCGATGCCATCACCGGGGAAACCACCGTCGAAGACATCCTCACCAACATCTTTTCGACGTTTTGTATTGGGAAGTAAATCTCGCCATTGATCGCTGCTCAATGGCAGTCGCAGGCAAGCCGTCGAGGGAACTACCCCGCATTTCTCACCAGCATCACAGCGCCGGGGGCGCGCAAGAGTCTAGCCCCGGGCGTAAGCCCGGGGAACGAAGCGTCTTATCCCACAAGCCCCGGTAGGGGCGAAAGAAGGCAACCCAACGGCCTGTCGAAACACAATGTCTGTCGCCCCTCCGGGGCTCTCCTGGTTGCCGCCCGGTTTTCCCAGCTTACGTGCTGGGCTAGATTCTTCCGCCCCCTTCGGGGGCTGGCGTGGCGAGAAATGCGGGCTAGAGCATTTTAACTATTGGTGTAGTCCATTTGGCTTGTCATTCTGAGCGCCAGCGAAGAATCTGCTTGTCGCCAGCTTCCACAAACAAAAGCAGATGCTTCGCTTCGCTCAGCATGACAAGCGGGTAAGGGCGCTTCCCCAATCGTCTACAGGAACTAGAGAAATGCTCTAGTACCGCCGCCCAAACACCGCGACGGGGAACGGAATTTTTTTCTCCGTTACTATCTTTTCTGAAGGCGCGTAGGCCAGGACTTCCATGACCCGCTTAAACATCGGGGCTCGACCCTGCGTGTTGCCGTAGCCTAACGGTTTTTCTCCGGGACCTCCCGGGCGGCCGACGACGATGCGTCCCACCATTCCAAAAATCTCCTGTTCCCGGCTGCAATAGTCGTAGGTGCCTTCCTGATCGAAGCGCCACTCAAACGTCGGGGTGCTGTTTTGCCGCAGGTGTCCCAAGTCGCCCAAGACGCCAGAGTCAAATGGTTTTGCTCGTTCCGGAATTCGCAGTTCGCGATTGCCGTTGTCCGGGTGATAGGCGGTGACCGTAGCGCCCCAATGAACGTTTCGCCAGCGAACAGTCTGGCCAGGCTGAATCAGAATGCCGAGGGGGTCGATATACCAGATTCCGAGCGCTTCATTGCGAGCGAGCATGATTTCGATCACCTCATCCTTGCCTTGCTGGGCCAGCGTCCGGCAGCCGAATCCGAGGGTCAGCAACCCCGTTCTGGCGAGGAATTCACGGCGATTGACAGGATATGGGTCCATGGTTCCGATGCTCCCTTCTTCATCGAGCAGTTCATTTCAGGATGGGCCAGGACGGGACTACCGTCCGTCCACCGTGAAACAGTACATGCCGTACTTGGGTTTTTGCCCCGCCGGGAATGGACCGCCGTTGCTGGTATAGAGCGCGCCATTGGCGATGGCGATTCCCCCCCGGTTCCCGGAAGGCATCTTATACTCCCAGAGCGGGTCTCCCGTATCCGCGTCCCAGCCCGACAGCATCCCGTCTGCGAGGCCCTGGTAGTAGACGCCATTGGCTACCGCCGGCGGGGCACCCTGGGTTGTCGGGTTATGGACCCACCACTCAATGTCGCCCGTGTAGGCATTCAATCCTGCCGTGACCGAACTGGAGGGCCGGCCTCTGTTGAGCGAGATCGCGTTCGATATAACAAACACCCGGTTGTAAGCGACCGCTGTGCTGTTTAACCAAGGACCGCCGTTATTGTGGTGGTTGGTCAGCATGACCTTCCAATATTGCTCCCCGGTATAGCGGTCCACCGTGTAAAAGCCCGCTTTGTTCCCGGCCCCGACGCATTTGCGAATCGCGCCCGGTCTGGACGGATGTGCGGCATCAAAAACCATGGGATGACTGGCAAAATCCAGGTTGTAGGGTCCGGAATTCGCAGGTCTGGCTTGGAAGAACCACAGCAGCTCGCCGGTATCCATGTCATTGGCGAGGATGCTCTCTGTAAACAGCATGGGGCCGGGCGGGACGAAGGATTTGGCGTTGCCGGTGCCGTTATAAACAATGCCGCGCTCCTCGTCTATGGCCGGAGAACTCCAGACGGACCCGCCGCCGTTCTTGACATCGGGAACCGTGAAAAACCTCCACAGGACCACCCCGGTGTCGGCGCTCAGGCAGGCCACTTGCCCGCGCGCGGACGATATGCCGATGTACACCTTCCCCCGGAATACGGTGGGGGAGCAGGTGATTTGAGCCTGGTTGAAGCCGGGATTCTCATCCATCAGGAGGCGCCATACCTCCTCGCCCGTAGCCGCATTCAGGCAATGCAGAAACGTTCTTCCGTCCCCGAAGTAAAGCCGGCCGTTCTCATACTGCGGCGAGGAGCGGATAAAGCGAGGCTCGCCCTCCAAGGGCTCACCCACTTTGAGCTTCCATCGCACAGCCCCGGTGCGGGAATCGAGCGCGAAGAAGTCCCCCGCATAGGATGAAAAATAGAGAGAGTCGCCGATGACCGCGGGGCAGTTCTGAATCGGCGCGCCGGTTTCGAATTCCCACTTCAGCTTCAACCGTCCTACATTGCCCTTCCCCAATTGGTTCTCGCGAGAGTTGAACCGACTATTGCGCAGGTCATACCCAAACCGGGGCCAATCCGCGGGACCTGGTTCCGGACTCTTCGCCGGCGCCCGGTTCACGACGCCCTGCCATGGTCCGACCGCCGCGATCGCCATGCCGGTGGCGGCCTTTTCCAAGAATTCTCGCCGCGATGGGTTGCTTCGGTTCCCTCGGCTGAATCGCTTCATGCCTCAATGCTCCTTCCCGAGGATACTGTGATGGATTTTCGGCGTTTGCCCTAAAGAAGTGGCTGCTCGCATGGAAGACAGGCGAGTGCTGCGCCCTTTCCGATGACGCTGGATTGTAGAGTGCCGGCTTTCTGATCCCGGACTCGTTCCCACGATTCGCGGGAGTGACCGAGGACCCGTCCCCGCACTCCCGCCGCCGTCGCCGGGCTCAAAAGCTAATCTTGAGCCCAAATTGGATCTGTCTGGAACTGTTCAGAGTACCCGTAATTCTGCCGGCGCTGGCATTCGGGAGGCCGGCTGCTGTCACCGCGGCTGTGTTCGGGAGCCCAAAATTGGCGTGGTTGATAATATTGAAGAACTCGGCCCGAAACGCCACATCGGTATTTTCACGAAGCGGGAAGCTCTTTTCTATGGACAGATCGAGATTGGCTACTCCCGGTCCGATGACCGTATTTCGCCCCAGATTCCCATAGGTCCCGGCCAGTGGGAGCTGGAAACCGCAGGGATCGTACCACCGGTCCGGAGTGCGCAGCTTTTGCCCGGCCGGTATAACTCCTCCACAACCGGCACTCCTGCCTTCGATGGGATTGTTATTCGCCCCTGGCTTCAAATCCGGACGGTCTGGATTCAGCAGGTCCCCATTCCTGGACTGATTCAGTGGCAAACGGAGAGTAAACGGTTGGCCGGTTGTGAAAGTCCCAATTCCGTTGATGCTCCAGCCACCCAGCACGGCCCCCAAAGCCTTCGATTGGACCTGCAACGGCAACGGGTACGTGAAACTAAAGACGAGGTTGTGTTTCGCATTAAAGTCAGAGGGTCCCCAATCGCGGCCGGGATCCCCCGGATCCAGAGAATCGGGAGCATCTCGGGTCGAATCTCCCCCGGCCGTCGAGGAAATCGTGTCCATGGCCTTGGAAAAGGTATAGAAGACCTGATATTGAACCCCGCTAAAGCTCTTCTGCTTCAGCGTGATCGTCACACCGTTGTAGAGGGAGTTGGCGTCCGAGTAAAACACCCGAATCGTATCAAAGTTGGGATTCTGACGGGCTGTGGCGCCGTTGGGGCACAATGGATTCGGGTTTCCCCCGGAAATGAAATTGAAGCACTTCCGACCATCCGGAAGGAGGGTGGGAACGGGAGTATTCTGTTCCCCAAAACGAAATATGTGATTGGCCTTGGAGCCAACATAGGCAACTTCGACCACCGTGTCCTTTGCAATCTGCTGCTGGATCGACAGGTTATACTGATATTTCGCCAGCTCTTTGACGCGCGAAGCTACCGTGAAAATTTGGGGTCTTCCCCCTGTCCCCAACTGTTGGTAGCCATTCGGGAAGCTTGGATTGCTGGCGCTCAACAGGCTATAAAACGGAGGTATCTTGGAGACGTTCAAGGCATAAACATAAGGCAGAACATGATTGTGGAATATTCCGGCCCCGGCTCGCAGGACCGTTTTCCCGCTCTCGTTGAGCCGCCACGCAAAGCCCACGCGAGGGTCAAGGTTCTTTTTCCCGATGCTAAAAAATCTGCCCAAGATAGTCGCCTGCGGATCCGAAGGGGAAAGGAGGTTGGAGATCATCCCGTTTACTTCGGTTGGATCCGTAGTAGCTTCCCACCGCAAGCCGAGATTCAAAGTAAGCCGCGAACTCACGCTGACGTCATCTTGCACGTAAACACCTTCCATCGTTTGACGAAATCCCCGGTAAGCATTCTGTCCCACCGCCACCGCCTGCAAATTGGAAGGTTGCGCGGTAAGAAGATTATTGAATGTGGTAAAGGTATATTGTCCTTTTAAACTTGTGTTTCCCGAGGTGTTTTCTCGGAGTCGCCTGATGTTTACACCGCTCTTCAGGGAATGCTTTCCCTTGATAACGCTAAAATCATCCCCCCACTCAAATAGGTTATAGGCATACATCCGAGGGGTTGAGTTATTGGTCCCGATGGTGGTAAGAGTCCTGCCAGCGCCAGCGGCCGCGCCCACCACAGCCCCCCCTACATTGATTGCCCCAATGGGCAGACCGGGAATGAAGGAGAACTGAGGACCGAGCGATATGGTTGGCAGGTCATCGATGATTTGATACGAGCGGTTGTAAGCAAAGTGGAAGTGATTCAGCACCGTAGGGCTGAGAACGCTATTGGCCTGAATGGTCGAATACTGCCTGCGGCCCTTGGTGATGGTCGCAAAGCCCGGCAACTGATCCGGGGAGTTCACGCCATCGTTATCGAACGAATATCGCCCAAACACGCTGGTCTTTTCATTGAGTTGGTGATCCACGCGGCCCAAAAAATAATCTTGGTTGGTTACTACGGTAGGCGCGTAGCTAAATTCAGCCGTCCCATCCCCAAAATCGCGGCCGTTCGGAGGCGGGTACAACCCCAGAAAAGGCACGACGCTGGGATTGACCGGCACCACAACTCCGCCCGGAAGAAATCCCTGCCTGGCCGCCAAGGCGGGGACCGTGGAAATCCGAGTAGTCCCTAATCCCTGCCGCAAACCTTCGTAGCCTGTAAAAAAGAATGTCTTGTCCTTCTGGATCGGTCCCCCCCAAACCCCTCCAAACTGATTCCTCTTGAAGGGAGGCGGCGAAGAGCCAGCATCAAAGAAGTTCCGCGCATCCAGACGGCTGTTCCGAATGAATTCAAAGGCACTGCCATGAAATTCATTGGTCCCGGATCGGGTGACGGCCGAGGTAATCGCACCCGCCGCCCGGCCATACTCGGCGCTGAACGCGTTGGTCAAGATCTTGAACTCCCGGATGGTATCCACCCCCATGTTCGTCCCACCCGCTCCGCCGGGCGTGCTGTTGGAGTGATCATTGATATCCGTACCATCCAGCAAGAAGCCATTCGTATCGCTGCGGCCTCCGGCCACGCTAAAGCGTCTTCCTGTGCCATAGAGAAAACTGTTGTTTACAGTACCGCCACCCATCGCGATGACGCCCGGCTGGAGCAAAGCGAGTTGATCAAAGCTTCGGCCATTCAGCGGCAAATCCCGAATGGTCCGGTCGTCCACCAAAGAACCCAGGCTGGAGGTGGTCGATTCCACCAAGGGCGCCTCCCCGGTTACCTCCACCGTCTGCGTCATGGCGCCAACGGACAATTGAAAATCCACAATGGCTTCCCGGCCCACGGTCAGTACGATGCCTTTGTGAACCTCGGTCTGAAAACCCTCCAGGCCGGCGGTCACCTGGTAGTTCCCCAGGCCCAGCGAAGGCGCGGAATAGTGGCCCGCCGCGTCGGCCTGCACCGTCCGGGCAATACCCGTTTCTTGGTTTAGAACAACCACTTTCGTTCCCGGCAATACAGCTCCCGTGCTGTCTTTGACCGTTCCCGAAATCGTCCCAGTCGTTACCTGGGCCAACCCCATTCCGCCAACCAAACACACCCACACCCATGTACAGAGTATCGTCGAGAATTTCCCTTTTACCATCCAACATCTCCTTTACTCGAAAGCGTACACCGACTTTCTCGAAAGTTTACACTGGCTGCCGGAATGGGTCAATCGCCCCTCGCCAGCATTCATCTCCTGAATGCTTAGTTTCCTGCCGGCGTCAGGGCACGGCTTGGCCTGGATGATTCGGGAGACTTCGGAACCAGAACCACACCCTCCCTATTTTTTCCCAGACCTTCACGGCTGGGCTGGGAAAAAGGCAATGGATTGCCGGAAGTTCCGAAGTCCGGACGCTCACCCGATTTCCCGGATATGGGATTGGAGTTCGTGGAGTTGAATCGGCTTAAACGAGTAAGGGCAACTGCTTTCCCGAAGAAAACGGAGGGTCTTCTCGCTGCGGTCCCCCGTCAGAAAAACTACCTTGCTGGTGTAATCCGGGAGGAAACAGGCCAGAAAGCGGTACAGGCTGCGCCCGTCGAACTCGGGCATGAGGATGTCGGAGACGATGACATCGTAGTCCTCGGTTTGCAGTCTCTGGATGGCCTGGTCGGCGGATTCCGCCGTCACGACGTGGTACTCCTGCGGGTGGAGCATCATCTGGAGGATCCGGAGGGTATCGGGATCATCGTCAATGAGGAGGAGGCGGCGGGGACCGGCATGCGGGGTCGCCTGCGGCTCCGGCCTGGGGGGGAGCACCAACTTCCAGTCCGTCGCCTCCCCGCATTTCGCGCAAGGGTTTTGGACGATTCCCTCGCCCAACAGCGCGCGGAAATCGGAGTCGCCGAGAGACCGGGTCTCCCGTGTCCCGCAGATTTGGCAAGAAAGCTCACAGGCTGGCATGGCGCGAAACCTTCAGGGCCTCCTCCCCTCAGACCGGCTTCCGCCAGGCATAGACTTCGTGGCCGTCCACTACGGTGTCCAGGCGCGTGAAGCCATTCCGGTCCATCAGGTTGTTATACACCTCGCCCGAGACCCACAGGGTGTCCGCTTCCGCCTCTTTCTGCAAGTGGCCTGCGACGTCAATCGTGTGATCGCTGATTTCCTCGAGCGGCTTCTCCTCGGGAATCAGCACGGAGCCGGCATTGACCCCGGCACGAACATGGAACTTGGTGCGGAGCTGGTGAGTGTCGCGGTTGAACCAATCCAGGTCCGCGATAATCTTTCGTCCGGCGGAGACGGCGTCCTCCGCCGACGGGAAACAGACCATCACGCCGTCCGGTGTCCAGGCCATCTTGTACGAGCGGCATTCGCGAAAAATGCGCTCCAGAAATTTCTTGTATTCCGCAAAGGCGTGTTCAATGGTGAGCTTCTCCTCGCCGAGCTTCATCTTGGTGGAGCCGACCACGTCCACCGAGAGGAAGGCCATCTCCTTTTGCGCCTCGCTCAGCACGCGCTTGGCGACGGCGTATTCGCGCAGCAAGGACATCCGAGAGGCCGCAGCCGTAGCCGCGACTCGGTGCTGGGGGAGCACCACGGCGGCCGCCGCGGAGACGGAAGATCGGACCACGAGAACCTTACGAATCCGCTCCTCCATCCGCTCCAGACCACCGGTCGCGGACAGTTGCAGGAGGTAGACGCCCACGGCTATGCCGAGCGGCAAAAAATCGTGGTTTTGGTAGGTGAGTTTGAGGGGAAGGAAGTCACCTACCGCTGTCAGCGCCGGATCAATCGCCCAGTGCAACCAGAAAAGACCCCTGCCCAGCCCTCGCATCTTCTCTTCGGGAAACAGTGTGACCACAAAGACCGCCACGCAGCCCAGGGCGTACAATCCCCCCGCCCAACCGACAGCTTCCCGAATCATCTTCACCAGAAATGCCACGGCAAGGATGACTCGCCGCTTGGCACCAGTCGGAGCTTTGCGAACGGCCCGCGGGATGGCGAACGCTCCCGAAGCCGACATCGTACCGGACACCGCAGCCTGCATCGCACCCGACTGGCCTACGGGGACGGCCCGGAGCGTTCCCGCGACCGTTTTCGCCGCTCCTCCCACAGGAGAAGCGGCCGGCGCCGGGGATGGGCTCTGCGGGATTAGCTCCCGCAAGCTTTCCACCGCAGGCGCCCTCCCCGACGACATGACGACTGTCCCGCTCCAATCCCGAGCGCTTTCCACCTCGTGCTTGATCGCGCGCAAATCCGCGAGCAGGTTCAAGGCGCTCTTGTAGCGCAGCTCCCGGTTTTTATCGAGGCATTTCCGGATCACCTTTTCCAAGGAGGGCGGCACTTCCGGATTGAAATCGGAAGCCGCAGGGGGCGGCTGGTTCAAGATTTTGGCCAGCACCACGCTGGGGGAGGTGCCGGTGAAAGGGAGTCTGCCGGTTACCATCTCGAACATCACGACTCCGGTGGAGTAAATATCCGTTCGGACATCCACTTCCGCTCCCAGCGCCTGTTCCGGAGACATGTGGGTAATCGTGCCCATCACCACCCCATCTGCCGTCTGGAAGTTGTCGTGGGCTACCACCCCAGCCTTATCCAGGATTTTCGCCAGACCGAAGTCCAGAATCTTCACCTGGCCCCGATCCGTCAACATGATGTTTTCCGACTTGATGTCGCGGTGGATCACGCCCTTCTCGTCCGCCAGGCTGAGCGCATCCACGACTTGAATGGTAATCTCCAGCAACTGCCGGATGGGAAAAGAACCGCGCTTCAGCATCTCCTTGAGAGTTTTCCCCTCGATGTATTCCATCACCAGATACCGGAGATTGTCCTTGACTCCGAACTCGTAAATCGTAGTGATGGCCGGATGCTGGAGCTTGGAGGCGGTCTTGGCTTCGCGCAGGAAGCGGGCAATCGAATCTTCGTTCTGCTGCGCCTCCGGCGGCAAAACCTTGATGGCCACGGGGCGGTCCAGGTCTAAATCAATCCCGCGATAGACCACGCCCATCCCGCCCTGGCCCAACTTGTCGATAATTTTGAAATGCGAAATTGTTTCGCCGATCATGGCGGATACTCCACAGTCTCAGTCGGCAGCCCTAATCATACACCCGGAAAGATATTTTGGGAAGGCACGAAAGCATACTAGGCCCATGACGCCTGGGCAGTCGAGCGGCCGTCCGCAGAAGCTGGCCTGCCGCAGCGCAGGCTGAGCCCAAACGATTCCAGGCAGGGATCGGAAAGCGGCCCTGCCGAGGCGCGCCCGACTCCGCCGAAAGGGTGCTGTGATTGGACGTGGAGTTGCCGTACAATATGCCGATGCGTCTCTCCGTACTGTCGGGACCCCTCCTCTGCGTGACCATGCTGGGACTGAGTGTTCCCGGCAGCGCGCGGGCCAAAGAGGACGCGGTGTATGTGTACGACCTGTTTCGGGAGGCAAACGACTGTGCCGAATTGTTCGCCCGCCTCCGGCAGCTTCCTCTGCGCCCTACCGTAATCCTCAGCGTGGAGCAAGGCGCGGAGTTTGTTCTGGATCATCCCACCGGCGAAGCGCGGTTGACCTGTGTGCTGCGTTTTTTGCGAGCTTCTTCTCGGAAAGTGAAAGCGCTCTTCCTCCAAGACCCCGCCTTTCTGGAACGAAATGAGGAAGCGGACCGGCGCGCTGCGTTGCTGGGTGAGTTTATTAAGCGCCATCCGAAACTGCTCTCCGGCGCGCAGGTGGATGTGGAGCCTTATGGGGATGAAACGTGGAATGAGCGCAGCGCCGAGGAACGCCGCCGGCTGCTCCAAGACCTGCATGAATTGCTTCGCCGGATTCGCCCGCACCTGCGGGGTTTACCCTTGGGCGCGGCGATCCCCTGGTGGTACGCGGAACTGGCAGGCCAGTTTCCGGAAGCCGCACCCGAGGCACTGTCTCGGGTGGTTGATGAACTCTATCTCATGGCCTATGGGGACGAGGAACAACCGATCGTCGGGAACGTCGCGGCCCGCCTGCTCACCTGGATCGTCGGCGCGCCCATCTTCTCAAGAAGCGGCCGAATGCATGTGGTCCTGGCTACCTATGAGTTTCCTTCACAGGCTCACCTGGAGGCGGAACTGAAGAAAGTGCGCCGCCTTCTTGCTTCCCGGCCGAATTTTGCGGGCACCGCCGTCTTCCACGCCGCCTCCGGCTTCCATACGATACAGCTAAACTCGCCCTCGGCGCCGTCCGGAGGGCCGTGACCAAGTCGCCCAGCAGAGGATGGGCACGAGGGGGACAAAGAGTTTCCCTGCCTGGCCGGACTAGGGTAAGGAAACTCTAAACTGAATCGGCATCGTTACCGTGCCGAAACTATCCCCGCCTTTGCGACGCACCCGATTCAATTCCGCAGTTTCGCACGGACCACAAATAGCCGGATCAGAGCTGATCAGCCAAGTATTCCCAGGTTCCCTTATAGCTATCAGTTTGCTATAGGCTAATTCAAAGGTGGTCACCGAATTGGTGCTCGGATTGGTGTAGTGGAATTCCAAATCCGCATGTAACCTGACACCAAGACCGCCGACAGGCATAGCTGTGTACGCTCCGCCATGGCTAGGCCCGAAGAAGTCCACCTCGGCATTGAAGGGCAGGACATTGCCGGTCGCGTCCGTGGGAAAGCCGGCTGACGCCCAATCTGCGTTTTCTGCTGGATCGAGCGCATTCGGAACAAAATGCAGCTTGCGGTTGTCGGGGTTGGCGTACGTCACGAGAACGACATTTTTGTCACCCACGCCAAAGTAGCACCGAACACCACCGACGCCATTCGCATAGACGGCATTACCATCGTCGAAGACACCCGGCTCTCCGGTTGTGTAATAGGTCCCCGGCGCCCAGGTTGCCGTTAAGGGCTTATTCGCTGCCAAAAGAAGGGTTGACGCCGCAACCACGAGCACTGCGACCGCGCCCACGAACTTGAGTTGAAAATTTTTCATCGTGATCTCCTTAATCCCGTCGCCATCAGATTGGCTCGTCCTAAATTTCCCAGTACTATTATCCTAAAGAGGGGATGCTATAGCTATAGATCAAAAGTCCCATTTTTGCAAGCGAAAAATGGGCCGTACCACCGCGAGTAAAATCAAGAAGGCAGCCTCTGCTTGATTCAAGAGGCCCCGTTCCCCCAATCCCTTTCTCTTCCCGCCTTCTCAGAATCGGATTTCCAGATTCGCAAAAGCGCTGTGGGTTTTGTAAGCGCCGGCGCGGACCAGGCTGGCAATCCGGAAATAGCCATATCCCACGCTCAGCTTCAGCCGTTCGGAGAAGGAGAAATCCGTTGAGGCCCGCAGGGTTCCATCGAGGCGGAACGGGTCGCGGGAGATTTGCTCCGCGCCGAGGGTCCCCCCAACGTTGTACCCCAGCCAGGAATTGATCCGTCCATAGAGGCTCGCCATGCCGGCATGTCGCTGCAATTGGGAGGGAGCAAAATAACCGCTGTTGGTCCGCGTGGAGAACCCGCTGGCCGAGTAGGTGTACCCCCCATCCAGGGTCAACCGCTCGCGCCGCACCAGAGTCTGGGACGCAATCAGGTTGGCGCCGTTGGAGCGGTTGGTATCGGAATAGCGCCCGTGAAAGTAGTCCATGTGCAGCAGGAAGCGATTGGTGGGACGGAAATCCCAACCGGTGCGAATCTGGACCCGGGAGATGTTCTTGTCCACCGACAGGGGTAGGTAATTGATGAATTGGCGGGAGGCGTCGAAGTCGAACCGCAGCTTATGCCAGGGCAGCAGCGTGAACCCTCCGCCGCCGATGGAGCTGTGCTCTCCGGTGGATCCGGAATTCCCCCCGATCTCCCCCCGCAGAATCACCCAGGGCGCTACCTGGGCGGTGGAGCCAAACAAGGCTTCCCGGCCTTGGGAAATTCCTGCGCTGGGGATCATGGAGGGGATCACGGCACCCCGGAAGTAGCTGCGAATCCGGGCGATGGGGCTGAAATACAAGGTGCCGGTGTAGGGAAAGATGTGCAGATCGTCGGAATCCAACGACGGGCTGAAATTCAAGGTCAGGACAGGCCGGAGCTGCCGGAGAACCAAACTGCGCAGAAGCTGCACATCGCGATCATCCGGGGCATTGGCTTCGGCCACCTGCAACTCGCGCATCGCCAGGTCGCTGCGGCCGAGCGCCAATTGAGTTCCGGCCATGGCGAGCAGCACTTCCCGGTCGTTCGGATAGGCGGCCCGGAGCGGGCTGAGAACTTCCTGCGCTTCCTGCGGCCGCCCCGACCACTGCAAGGCCTGCCCCTTCCCCAGCAGGACATCGCGGTCATCCGGGTAGAGGGCCTGCAAGTCCGCATACAGTTTCACGGCGCGATTCAGATCTCCTTTCCAGGCGTGCACTCGCGCGTACTCCACCTGGGCATCCCGATTTTTGGGGTCCTGCTCGATCATCTCGCGGTAGGTCTGCAAGGACTCCTCATAATCGCGGCTCCAGCTCAGCACCCGGGCCAAGCCCAGGCGCGCTTCGGCCTGATCGGGCTGGAGCGCGAGCAACTGCTTGTAGGTTTCCACCGATTCGCTGTACTGCCCGCCCCAACTCAGAACTCGCGCTAACTCCAGCCGGGTGGCGGGGTTGGGGTCCCGGCTCAGCAAATCGCGGTAGAGATCCGCCGATTCCTTAAACTCTTTGATCCAGCTCAGGGTCCGGGCGAGCGTTTGCTGGAGCTGGAGGTCCTGGGGGTGTTCTGCGCGGGCCCGGCGGTAGAAGGCCACGGCCTCGTTGAAATTGCTCTTGCGCGCGTAGAGTTCCCCGAGCATCCGGAGCGCTTCAAATTCGCGCGGATTGCGGCTGAGAACTTCCTGGTAGCTGCGGATCAACGTGTCCACATCCGGCGGGACAGCGGCCTGCTGGGCCACCTGCTGGCGCTCGGCATCCCGGAAGCCTTCGAGCAACGCGGCGATTTCCCGGTCCTGGGGGAACTTCTCCTGGATTTGAGCGAAAAGCTGATAAGCCTCCTCCTTCTTTCCGCTCCAGTACAGCGACTGGCCCTTGCCGATCAGGGCTTCCCGGTGGTCGGGGTGCTTGCTCAGGACCGCATCGAACTGGCCGAGAGCCGGCTCACTGCGGCCTTGCCACAGGCTGACCTGACCCAGCCCCACCTGGCTCTCGACGTTTTCGGGGTCCTCCCGCAGGACCTCCTGAAAGGCTCGGGTGGCTTCGTCAAAACGCCGGGACCAGCTCAGCAACCGAGCCATTTCGACGCGCGCCGGGCGGTCGCCGGGTTTCTTTTCCAGATACGCGGTCAAGGTATCGGCTCCTTCCGACAGCTTTCCCGCGCGAACCTGCGCGGTGGCCAGTTCGCGCAAAACGTCCGCATTGTCCGGGCTGTTGGAGCGCAGCTCCTGCAACAAGCGGATGGCGGCATCGGTTTGGTCCGCGAGCAGATGAGCTTGGGCGAGACGGCGCTGCAACTCCAAGTTGCCCGGGGCCAGTTCGAGCGCTTGCTGGAGCAAGGAAACGGCGGCCGCGCCGTTGCTCTCCCGAAAAGCATCGTCAATCCGCGCGCGCAAGGCATCTAAGGGGTTGGGCGGAGCAGGGGCCACTGCAGCAGCCGGAGCGGGCGCGGCCGCCGCCGCCGCAGCGGCTTCCAGCCGGGCGATCTCAACTAACGCACTGCGAAGTTCTATGTCCGCGGGGCGACGCCGGGACAGGGCCTCGAACAAAGGTTTGGCTTCCGGGAACTGGCCCATCCACAGCAGCACAAAGGCCTTTCCCGTCCGCGCCTCGAGATTCCTCGGCTGCTCTTCCAAGATCGCGTCATACCTCCTCAAACTCTCTTCCAGAGCTCCTTGCCAGGCGAGCACTTGGGCCACTCCGATCCGCGCGGTGACATTCTTGGGATCGGTCTGTAGAACAATGTTGTACTCGGTGACAGCCGCGGAGTATTTCTTGTCCCAGCCGAGGAGCCTAGCCATGGCCAGCCGCGCCGGAATATCGCCGGCCCGCCGATCCAGGTAGGACTGGTACCAGGAAATCGCTTGCGGGTAACGCTGCGCCGATTCCGCCAGGGAGGCTGCGTCGCGCCAGTGCTCGGGGCGCTCGGGATGACGCTCCGCCAACTCGAGGAGCAGCTTGGTGCCGTCTTCGTACCGGCCCAGGCGGAAGTAGGCGCGGGCGGCCTCGTTTTTCAAGCTTTCATTCTCCTCGACCTGCCAGGAAAGCGACCAGTAGTGAATCGCCTGGAGCAGGTCGGGACGCCGCACCCGGTAAAAACACCAGCCGAGATTCCGATTCAACTCTGCATCAGCGGCAAATTGGGGCTGAATCTTCAGATAGACATCTCGGGCTTCCTCGTACCGTCCCCGTCCATACAACCCGTCCGCAATCCCTCGCATTTCCTGCGGGCCGACAGCGCTTGGAGTTGCCCGCTGTCCGAATAGTTCCGGGGCGTCCAGCGCTAACACAAACAGCGGCAGACAAAACAGGACTAGAATCCGCGTTTTGGTCATCATCTTTTCCCCCTCACATCCCGAAAACTTTTTTGGAGCGCGGCGGCGCCGGCTTTCAGCCGCCCGGAGAGCTTCACCGTATCCCACCCCGTCCAGGTATACATTCGAGTTCCCGCAAAGGTTCCATCGGCTCCGATGGCGGGCAGAGAATCCGTGGCGGCCAAGGGAAGGGATGGAAAACGTCCCCAGTCCGGCTCGGACGCCGGGGGCGCGAATGAAATAGCAAACAGTGCGATTCCCGTGGTCGTCATAGAGTGCAACTGCAGGGGGGAAACGGTCTCGGCATACACCTGCCGGGAGGAGGGGTCGGTCACAAACAGCAACGCCCACGGGAGGCGAAAGATCAGGGAGTTGCTCTGGAAATCCGCCGACCAGGTTGCCAGGGAATCGTATTGTGGATCGTTGGGATCGAGCGGCCCATAGCGGAGTGGGCTACGACTGTAGCGTTGCGGGGGGAATGCGGTGCCATCTCGGCCAAACCAAAGCGAGTTCGTTTCCACAACCATTTCTTCAAACGGCGACCACTCTTCCACGGCCGGTTTCGAGGGAACCCGGATTCCCAACTCGACCCGATTGCTGCCGCCACCGACCGGCCAGAGACCATATGGATTGTAGTTAGAATCTACCAGTAGTTTTGTCTTACCCACACCGCCCACATGCAACAGAAAGTTGAAACCTTCCGGGTAGCGCAGATGGGGCACGATGCCAGGAAGAATCCGGCTGCCAAAATAGCCCGGGCGGGTGCTGATGCCGACCATGTAATTGGCCCGGTTCAGTTGCAGGGTTCCATCGCGCCCTCGGGGGAGGGACTGCACCTCGAGCCGGAGGTAGAGGAATGCTTCGTCGGAGCTTACTGAAAGGCTGCGGAGCGTCCTCTGCGGATCGGCCCCATCATTGAGAACTGGGAGAACTGGAGCCGAAACGCCGCTTGATTTCTCATAGAGAGGCTTGACCTTTTCCCACGCCGCGCGGCCGGGAGAAAACAGCCGGCTTTGCGCGGACTCGTACGTCCAGAGCCCAAAATTCTCCTCCGGATTCAAGGCGTTGTGCCAGAGCGGCCGGCGATCCAACGGGATTTCCAGCGGGGCCGTGAGCCAGTTGGTTTTGAACCATTCGTCCTGCCATTCGAAGACTATCCCGCCGGCGCAACCAGCGTCCGCAATGTTCTGGGTCATCCGCGCCAGAATCTCTCCCTGCTGGCGCTCGGTTAAGCCGCCGTGGTTCCAGCCGTAGGGGTGAAAATGCGAAACTCCGATACTGGTTGGGATGCCATATTCGGAAATCAGCAGAGGCATATCGGAGTAGTGTTCTTTGAGGGCTTTCAGATAGCCAAAGAAGCTGTTCGGCCCGATAGAATCCCTTTCCTGGAGCAGCGCCGGTTCGCGCAGCAGGAAATTCGGGTAGTACGGATAGACGTGGTAGGAGGCGAAAAATCCCGCCAGGAAACCCGATCCGGCCCGCAGACGCTTATCGTCCACACTCACTTGATCATCCCCTTCTCCTGGGGAAGGTGTCGCGAACCCCGTTTCACCCATTCTTTCTCGAATGCGGATCACTTGCAGGGTTCCGGCCTCGGTCGGGTGGCTCAGGGGATCGAGAGGGAGCCAATTTACGATGGCCAGTGGACGCTGCTGGTTGTACTTCAGGGTTTCATAGGAAGCTGCGTAATCCATCATGCTGGCCAGCCAGACCTCGGTGGCATTGCCTTCAGGAATCGAGATATAGCTGCCGCCATAAGACTTCTTGTTGGGATTGGCTTCGTTGTTCTTCCACACCACGGGGGGGTCAAACTCACGGCCAATCAGCAGGCCCAAAACGTAGTCGGAAACGTCCACCGAATATAAGCCGCTGGCATGTCCTTTGCGCAGGGGCAAATCCCCTTGGCCATGAAGTAAGTCAATGACCCGGGCAATTTCCTGCCGGGTCACGACCTCGACCGCTGGCAGGAAGAGGTTGGTCTCCTCCGAATCCGCCAGCCAGACTTCCTGGAGGAGATAGAGCCGCGCCCGCTGGGGATTTTCATTGTGAAGGCGGAGCGCCCTGTAAAACGCTGGAGGCAGAATGGTATAGAGTCGAACCGTATTGGCTCCCAGAGCCGCGATCCGGTCCAGCCACAGGAGGTAGTCCTCCGCCAGAACCGGAGGATCGGAAGCAAAGTTTCCCGGCGTGGCGGGACCGATATTGACACCCTTGACGTAAAAGTCTTCCCAGGCACTGCCGCGGCGGCGCTGCAAGTACTGCCCGGCCGCCCGGAAATTCACCTGCAATTGGCTCGGCCGTTCCAGCGGAGGGAACCCCGGGGGAATTTCCTCGCCCAGCTTTTCCAAACCATACATCTCTTCCAGGTTCTTGCGGGCCAGTTCGCCGTATTTGCCACGCCCCAACAATCTGCGAAAAATCTCGGCGGATTCCCGGTTCGCTCCCGCTTGGCGAAGCGCGGTGGCCGCGGCCAGTTGAAAATCCTTGTTGCCAGGCTCCTGACTCAGCAGCGAGCGGATTTCTTCTAAACGCACCCGTCCCTGGCCGCTTTCTAAAGCCAAATAAGCGAGTCCCAGTTTTGCTTCCACCAGCTCGGGGTCGATCCGGGCGGCCCGGCTGAAATTCTCCCGCGCTGCATCAAACTGGCGCATTTTCAAGTGGTTCCATCCGATCAGAACCATGATGGCGGTGGAGTTGGGTTCGATCTGGTAAGCTCGCTCGAGTTCCATTTGGGATTCCTGGTAGTTGCCCTGATTATATAAGGCCAAACCCCTTTCGTAAAGCGGCCGGCTCTGCGGCTTCACCCGAGCCTCATAAAAGGCGGACGCGATCAGGATCACGCCCACGGTCATCCAGATACGGTTCACTTTCATGCGGGTGCCTCCTCGGCGCTCACTCGCACGGTATGGCGCACCACTTCCCATTTCTTCTTGCCGCGCACGTACTGGATAAAGCCCTGCACCCGGTAGAGCACGATGAGCTGCCGATAGCCAACGTTCTCCACCAGGGCGTATAACAGCAACCGCGCCAGGTCCCTCATATTGGGATATCGGCGGTAGGTGATCTCCTCCAGCAATACGCTCCCCACAGAGAGAAAGGAGCCGTAAACGAAGGCCAGCAAGATGAACAGCAGAAAGAGGTAAAGGGGAGTTAACCCCAGAATGAAACTCACCGGGATCAGGAAGTACCCGCCGAACTCCACCAGGCAGCCCAAGGCCTCGACAAAGGTTTGGAAGGGCATGCTCAACATGCCCACCGCCCCAAAGCGGTGGTTGAAGAGCATTTCGTTGTGCTTCATGACGGTTTGGAGCAGCCCCAACTGCCAGCGCCGACGTTGCCGGCCCAGCAACTTGCGGGTATGAGGCGCCAGGGTCCAGCAGACCGGGTCCGTGGTGAACGACATTCGATACGCGCGCTTTTTGGCCCGCAAATTCCGGTGAATGCAGGCCACAATGTCAATATCTTCCGTGACGGTATCGGAACTGAAGCCCCCCGCATCCATCACCGTTTCCCGGTGGAAGATACAAAAGGCTCCCGAAGCAATGAAGGTGGCGT